>MWVX01000058.1_pt1 | contig 31107 bp, 34 predicted proteins | sample 1047311 | NCBI WGS metagenome assembly MWVX01 (sample SAMN06349984, study PRJNA376086) | soil metagenome | isolation source: MtG-4 sample Antarctic (ecotone) soil | place: Antarctica | collected 2015-01-13 | reverse complement strand
ACTTAGAAAACATTGCTATTTCTCTTTGCTTATCTGTGTTTACTTGTTTGCAACCAATCGGCATTCATCCACCTCCAAAATTAGTGCGTAGCAATTTTGGGGTGGACTTCTGCCTTCCGACGTTAAAAATTTATCTTTATCCTCCTTTTAGAGGATTACCTTATCAATATCACATCGGTAGAATCAATATCATACTGAAACAACAGAATTCGATAATTTATTTAAAGCCGGATTGCAAACAATTTATTTTCGTTAAATTATTACAAAAAATATAATATATAAATTGCAATGAAAATATTTGTGCTTGAAACAAAATAAAACTGTCAATAATATTTTTTACTTGAATCTGTTTTTGAGAACCGGGCGAATTCCACATTTAAGTTAAGGGTAATTCGACATAAAGAATAATAATTACAAGGTGGAAAATGACAATAAATTCTTTCCCCGATTTTTCCACTCCGGACAAGTTTTTCAGCCATAGTTTTGTTTTGCTTTTTAACTCTTACTGCTCTTCGAATTAATGCGCAAACAATGACTGTGGCTGGAAATTCGTCCGCCGACATTGACTGATGCGAAAACAGCAAAACCGCGAAAGCCAATGTAAAATTGCGACCGTAAATTTTATAAGTGGATAAGAAAACTTGCTCATCTTTTTTGCGAAATATTGCGTCGGTTAAATTAGTAAAAAAAATGTTTTGAGCCTTTGACGACGGAAATTAGATGTGATAAATGTTAAAAACTTTAAGTGAATATTTCACCAGAAATGGTATTAAAAACAAGAGGAAACAAAATGAACACAAATTATATTTCAAAAATTTTTTCGGGAGCAATCTTCTCAGGCTTACTTCTTTTAGGCTTGTTTGGTTTTTCTGCTTCTAATGCCCAAGCACAACTGGGTAAATTTCAGATTAATAAGGATTTTTGCGACGAGGTCGGTCAGCAAAATACCTGTAACAGCTCGAAGGATGGCTTTCCTGACACCGTCACATTCACGATTGAGAGGGGAACATTCAACGTTGATACGGGAGTATTTACGTCTGACGGATCCGTTTTTTCCAATGTCATCGTTCCTGTTAAAAAGAACGCCAATGGAACATTCACAACAGACGAAATTTTTACCGCGGGTGACACCTTCAGAGTATGTGAGATTCCAGTGCCGGGGTTCATTCCGATCCCTCGACCTGGCGATTCAACCGGCGGGTCCGGTCAGTTTGAAAATGGCTCTTGTATCGTATTTGTTGAGATTGGTTCCGGTAACAACATTTTTAAGTTTGTTAACCTTCGTAACCGACCGACAGCTGCAAGCGTAACGGTCAGAGGACGAGTTCTGTCGCCGTTTGGCAGAGGCGTCTCCCGTTCGCGCGTTATGATCACCGACTCAACGGGACAAACTCGAACCGTTATGACTAATCCGTTCGGCTTTTACACCTTTGGCAATATTGAAGTTGGTGGTACTTACATCTTACAAGTAAGAGACAAACGCTATACATACACACCGCAAGCGATTTCTCTAACCGAGGAAGCAACTGACGTAAATTTTATTGCTCAACGATAGAATTAAGACGATTGAAATGAAAAGCGGGCGAAGGAAACTTTGCCCGCTTTTTTATGTGAATTTACAAACGGCTGGCGTGCAGAGCCATTCTTCCGGCAACAGCCCAGCGGCTTTCGCTTTGCTGCGCCTCAATTTTTGCGCCGCTGCTGTTATTGCGTCCTGTTTGTTTATGTGAAAAAGCCAAAGCGGCGGCGATTATTGCCAAATCCGTTTCGGTCTCCGACGCTTGCGGTTTTTTTCGTCTTTCCATCCAGCGCGGAATAAAACCCGTGTCGAGTTTGCCGGCGACAAATTCCGCATCTTCGACGATTTCACGAAAAAAAGGCAGCGTCGTTTTTATTCCGCCGACTTCGTATTCTTGCAAAGCGCGTCTTAATTTGCCGATTGCCTCAAGCCGTGTTCTGCCCGAAACGGCGAGCTTTGAAATCATCGGGTCGTAATAAATCGAAATCTCCGAGCCTTCGTAAATTCCGCCGTCGTCGCGCACGCCGCCGCCTTGCGGAACTCTGAGGCGCGTGATTTTCCCCGGCGACGGAAGAAAATTATTGTCCGGGTCTTCGGCATAAACGCGACATTCAATCGCGTGTTTGTCCCAACTGATTTCCTCTTGCGTGAAAGAGAGTTTTTCGCCGTAAGCAACCGCAATTTGCTCGCGCACAAGGTCGATTCCGGTTACGAGTTCGGTTACCGGATGCTCGACTTGCAAGCGCGTGTTCATCTCCAGAAAATAAAACGATTTATCTAAATCAGAGACTAAAAACTCAACTGTTCCCGCGCCGACATAATCCACCGCTTTGGCAACAAGAATCGCGCACTCACCCATTGCCTGCCGCAATTTGGCGTCGTTAATCGGCGACGGACATTCTTCGATAACTTTCTGATGTCGCCTCTGAATCGAGCATTCGCGCTCGCCTAAGTGAACGTAGTTTCCGTGTTTGTCCGCAAAAATCTGTATCTCGATATGGCGCGGACGGACGACAGCTTTTTCTAGATAAACCGCCGCGTCGCCAAAACTCGCCAACGCTTCGCTCTGCGCGGTTTCCAGCGCGACCTTTAAATCTTCTTCCGTTTCGACAAAGCGCATTCCTTTGCCGCCGCCGCCAGCCGAAGCCTTGAGCATCACGGGAAAGCCGAATTGTTCGGCAGTTGCCCGCGCGTCTTCAAAAGAAATTAAAGGCTCAGTTGTTCCCGGCACAACCGGTACGTTTGCGTGAATCGCAATTTTTCTGGCGCTGATTTTTCCGCCCATCGCTTCCATTGCGTCCGGCGAAGGTCCGATAAATACAATGCCCGCCCGCGTCGCGTGCCGGACAAACTCTGCATTTTCCGACAAAAATCCGTAACCCGGATGAATCGCTTCCGCGCCGGATTGTTCGGCGACTTTAAGAATTTTTTCACCGCGCAAATAACTTTCGGCTGATGGCGGCGCGCCAATAAAATACGCTTCATCCGCCATTCTAACGTGCAGAGCGTCGCGGTCGGCTTCCGAATAAACAGCGACAGTTTTTATATGCATTTCCCGACACGCGCGAATAACGCGACAAGCGATTTCACCGCGATTAGCAATCAAGATTTTCTTAAACATAATATTTAATGGTGAATGGTAGATGTTGAATTATTTTCTTTCACTAATCATTCATCATTCACCATTAAACTAACATTGAGTTTCCGTGATTTTTTGGGTCAAAACGAACGCTGACTTTTGCACCCGGCGCGTATTGCAAAAAGTTTTTCTTTTGCTCGTCGGATAAAATATCGGAAGATTCAAAATCCACGCCCTGTACGCTGTAAATATAACGGACAACTTCGTCACCAGCGTCGGTCGTATCTTCATCGATAATTGTGCCTTCGGTAATTCTGCCTTTTTGCGACAAAAAGCTGCGTCTGGTCGCGTCCGAATCAACAGGCTGTTTGTTTCGTTTAAAAATCTCGAGAAATCCCATTATTAGTCCATTACGAGCGGAGTTTTTTTATACCGAGCGCGCAAATTATTTACTGCCGATAAAATTGACGGGCGTTTTATTATTTTTGCTTCGAGCGGACGCTTGCCCGGAATATCAACCATTATCAAACCCAGAAGAATTGTCAAAATTCCCTGCCCCGGTATACCAGGAAGCGACAGGATAATGCCGAGTATAATTAAGAGTGCGCCGAAAGCATTTTTTATTATTACAACGCTCCAACGCACGAGCCAGGGTTTATCGGGCATAAAATCCTGAACGTAGTGCGGGCTAAAATAATTTTCAGGAATTTTTACCATCACGACTGCAATTGATAAAAAACTGATGGCAAGCGAAAAAACAAATAGAGCAACGGCAAGCAGAATCTGCCACGCGGTCAATGACGCCCAAAAATTCGTTAGCCAATCCATAGAAAGCTTATAGAGTTTTTAAGGTTTATAAAGTCTTTGGAGTTTTATAGAGTAAAATCCGATTAATTGTAAAGCCTTTTTTATCTCTTTACTCTCAAACTCTATAAACTCTAAAACGCTACAAACTCTACAAACTCTCTTTACTAAGTTCAACCCAAGTATGATACATCCGATGAATGAAAGTCCAAATCGAGCCGATTGCTAAAATCCAAAGAACTTGCGGCATTCGGTTAGCCAGAAAAGCACCTGAAGCGGGAAAAGTCGAGAGCGCGCCGATTATCAGCAAAACAACTCGTTCCGGTCGCTGGAGAAAACCGACGTTTGATTTGATGCCGATACTTTCCGAGCGAGCAGTCGTATATGAAACCATTACCGAGCCAATCATTCCCGCGCCTGCCAGAAAAACATTTAGAAGCGAATGCTCGGGCGTGTTGCTGGCGTAGAAAATCATAATACCCAAAAACGCGACCATATCCGAAAGTCGGTCGAGCGACGAGTCGAGAAATCCGCCGAAGCGCGTAACTCTGCCGGTAAGCCGCGCGACGTTGCCGTCGAGCATATCAAATAAATTAGCGAGGATTAAGACGATTCCAGCCCAGAAAAATTCGCCGAAGCCAAACAAAACGCCGCAACCGACATTTATCGTAACGCCTATCACAGTCAGGACATTAGGATTAACGCTGCCGTAAGCCAGCCAGCGCACCAACTCATTGATGATGCGCATTGCTCCGCGTCCGATGCTTGCCCCAAACATATAAGCCTTTATTTACCAATAGTTACGAAGTGCTATAGGGTGTTACCTGTTGAATATCTAAAAGTATTCTAACACTAGATAACACTCTATCCGAACAGGTAACAGATACATTTTCGGATACAGGCGTTTGCAACTAATCAAAATACTTTGATAGACTGCTTTTGCTTAATTGGATATTCAGTTTTCAAAGAACTGAAAAGGACGGTTTGAGGTTGATAGCTCAAGCCGTTTTTCTTTGTTCAAAATTATTCTTTGTCGGTTTCTTTCTTCGGTCTTCCGGCTTTTCGGTTCTCTACCAAAGCTAAATCTTTTTCATTTATCATATAAACATTAGAGAACTTTTCAGCAGGTAACTTACCTTGTTCAATCAAGGCAATTACGCGCCGTCTTGATACGTTTAGCCGTTCTGCTGCCTGTGTCGTCGATAGTTTCATTTAATTAAACCAATCCTCAACAGAAAGATTAAATCTTTTTAGTCAACTATGCAAACCGTTGTATATTTCTTTTAGATAAAACTATTCAAATGATTGCATAATATCACTTGACTAAACTATTCAAATGATTGTATAGTTTATAAAGATTGATTAAGTCAATCAAATTCAAATTACGGAGTGATTAAAATGACTAACGAAAACACAAACGAAACGACAAACGGATTTTGCGATATTTGCGGAGCGCAGGAAACAGACAGCGCAGAAACACTGAAAAGTGAAGGCTGGTATCTTGGACGCAGAGAGCATTTCTGCCCGAACTGCAACGACTAATAACAAAAGGCTTAGGTTTGCGCAAAAATTCCTAAGCCCTTCATTCCATCAATTGAATTTTGGAGAGTCAATAATGAGAAACAAAAATAACACAGAAACGAACGGGCGCAAAACCGAAATCGCGGCGGGTATAGAATTAGCGATAATGCACAGGGCAAATAAATTGACTCAAGGTACAGCTAAATTGTCAATTTTATTGACTTATTATCAAAAACAAGTGTATAAAGACTCGGTATTTGAAAAGATATACTTTTTAGTTCGAGAAATGTATGCTGCTTCTGTTCGACGGCTATAAGGTTTCAGCCAGAGGGCGGGGCGTGCTTGGTCGAGTAATTTAGACCGGATGCGGCAAATTGTACCTATTTCGGGTTTATGTCGCAACTTAGCGGTCTAATAACTAGGTACATTCACAGTTACGCCCGCTTTTTCTTTCTGTTACAAATTATTCATTGGTTTAGTTGCAAAACACCGGAAAGGGAAAATTTCTAAATAAAAACAAGCAAAAAAATTATCAAAATACCAGCTACAAAACAAATCACGCAAAAAACTTTGCTCTTCGCGCTGACTGCAATCTTAATTCTATCGGCGATAACACAGGTCAGCGCGCAAGGTAATCCAGGAGTATTTGATGTAAAGGAGTTCAGCTTTACTCCGTCAACCATTGATACGACAAACAGTTCTGCCACTGTGACCGTAACCATTCACGTTACGGATTCCGAAAGAGATGTCACTAGTATTCAAGTGAACTTCCGTAGACCCGGAGGAAGCAGCCAATTTGTTTCTGTTGGTTTGGACAGCCGGGATCGTATTTCAGGAAATGCCAGAGATGGAGTTTATAGCAAGGCAGTCGTATTTCCTCAATACAGTGCGGCAGGAACCTGGACGGTTTATGTTTTTATATCTGATGGAGAAAATTCCAGGGGGTTTAGTTTTGCCAATTCCTTGCAGGTTATAAGCAATAATCAAGACATAGTTGCGCCGGAGATAAGTGAGTTTAGCTTCACGCCCTCTACTATTGATACGACAAAGGGCTCACAGAATGTCACTATCACTTTTCGCGCTACAGATGCAATATCAGGCATCAGTGGTATTTACGTGAGTTTCAACCGCCCTAATGATTATGATGATGAAGCTGGGTATAGGGTTTATTTTGACAGTACCAACCGTATTTCAGGCGATGCAAAAGACGGAGTTTATAGAGCCGTCGTTACAATTCCTCAGAATGCTCTTTTAGGGATATATGATGTCTATGTTTTTATATCTGATGCGTTAGGCAATGGTAAGTCTCTTTTTTCATCTGACCTTACCGCGCGCGGTTTTCCCTCTCAGTTGCGAATAACGGCGACGACAACCGCCAGACGAACGCTGTTTGACTTTGACGGCGATGGCAAAGCAGATATAAGTGTCTTTCGTCCATCGAACCGCACCTGGTACTTTCAACAATCTGCGAACGGTTTCACCGGTTTTCAATTCGGTGATTCGACCGACAAATTAGTTCCCGCTGACTTCGATGGTGATGGCAAAACCGACATTGCTGTTTGGAGAGAAGATGCAGCTAATCCCGATAGAGCTTATTTTTATATTCTCAACAGTCTCAATAATACAGTTCGCTTCCAACAGTTCGGACGAACAGGCGATTCGGTTTCGGCAGTAGCAGATTGGGATGGCGACGGTAAAGCTGATATTTCAGTTTATCGAGCGGGAACAAATGGCGGACAAAGTTATTTCTTTTATCGCCCATCAACACTACCTTCAGTTGATTTCATCAGTGTTCCGTGGGGCAGCGACGGCGACAAACCGGTTGTAGCTGATTACGATGGAGACGGACGTGCCGATGCAGCTGTTTATCGTCCGTCGAACGGTGTCTGGTATATCTTGAAAAGTCGTGATGGATTTAGCGCTGTTCAATTTGGTAATTCAACAGATAAACCGGTTGTCGGAGATTATGACGGAGACGGGAAAGCTGATTTCGCTGTTTATCGTCCATCGGAAGGCAACTGGTATCAACTAAGAAGCACAGAAGGGTTTTATGCTGTTCAGTTTGGCAATTCTACGGATTTACCAACACCGGCAGATTACGATGGAGACGGAAAGACAGACGTTTCTGTGTTCAGACTCGAAGGCAATAACTGGTATCAATTGAGAAGCACGCTTGGTTTTAATGCCATTCAGTTTGGAGCAAATGGCGACAGACCGATTCCAAATGATTTCGTGCCTTAAAACAATTGACGTATAGGAAAGACAGCACAATTAAATAACAAAAAAGAAAAGCCGCAAGCGTCAAAACTCGCGGCTTTTTTGCTTTAGTGATCTGACTGTGAGCAAAACAGATTAAATTTTCTTGACTTGCTCTGTGATAGAGAGTAAATTGAGGCAAATTTTATTGTAGTAATCCATAAACCAAAGTCGAAGGCATAAACTGGCTTTGTTTGCGCTATTTTTATTAAAACTTCCAAGTATTTTGTGGAAATTCATCCGGCTTTATTAACTTTAATTCAGACGTAAAAAAGGAGATTCTGTTATGAATTGGAAATTTACGGCAATCATTACGCTCGGTTTTGCATTGTCCGCGTGTCAACAACCAGGCGCTCCAACGACAACAAGCAACACCGCTCCGGTAAATGCTGCAACAGTCAACACGGCAAATAATACAAACACTGCCGCGCCGGACACGGCAAAGAAAACTGTCCCGACAGATTTGCAGGAATTGGCAAAGCGCGTCGTAACCCAAAGCGCAGGCGTGAAGGAAGGCGAAATCGTGATTATCAACGGCATCGCGCGCGATACAGAATTGCTCGAAAACATCGCGCTCGAAGTAGAAAAAGCCGGCGGTCATCCTTTGATTACGATGGGCAGCGAGCGGATGGCGAAAAGGTATTACGACGAGGTTCCCGAAAAATATGATTCAAAAGAGCCGAAGCTCGGCTTGGCTCTGGCGAAAATTGCCAATGTCAGAATTTCCGTCGACGGCACGGAAACAGAAAATCTATTGGCGGACGTTCCGCGCGCACGTTTTGCCGCCGGCGCGAAAGCCGGCGAGCCGGTTTTAGCTGAATCCATCAAAAACAAAGTCCGCACAGTTGACATTGGCAACGGCTTGTACCCGACCGAGTGGCGTGCCAAGCGGTTTGAAACTCCACTCGACAATTTCTCCAAGATTTTCTGGCAAGGCGTGAACATCGATTATACGGCTCTGCAAACGACAGGCGAACAAGCGAAAATGAATCTTGCGGGCAAGGAAATCGAGATTACGCACCCGAACGGCACGAATCTAAAAATGAGTATCGACGGTCGCGCCGCCTACATCAGCGACGGTATTATCTCCGACGACGACGTGCAGAAGGGCAATCTAACCGTATTTCTTCCGGCAGGTGAAGCCGCCGTCGCGCCCGTTGCAAATTCAGGCGACGGCACGTTTGTTATCGAAAAAGATTATTTCGAGGGAAAAGAAGTTAATAATCTAAAACTTACCTTCGCGGGCGGCAAATTGACTGGAATGACGGGCGAAGGTCCCGGTTTTGAACCGCTAAAAGCCAACTACGACGCATACGGCGCGGGCAAAGACGTCTTGGGTTTCGTTGACATTGGCATCAATCCGAGTATGAAATTCGCCCCTTCGAGCAAATACGGCAACTGGGTCTCCGCCGGAATGGTAACGGTCGGCACAGGCAATAATATCTGGGCAAATGGCACAAACAACGCTTCCGGCGGAATTGATGGTCATCTTGCGGGAGCGACCGTCAAAGTTGATGGTAAAATGATTGTTGAAAACGGTGTTCTTAAATTCTAATAAAATCTAGAGTAACTGGTGATTTTTAGACCAATTACATTTCCATTTGGCAGTTAATTCAAAAATTAACCGCCAAAAGTAAATAACAGGAGAAAAAATGAAAAAACTTATTATTGCAATCGCATTGATGACGCTGTTCGGTTCGCTCGCCTATGGACAAAAGAAAATGACCGTCGAGCAAACACTGATGAAAATGGAACAGGAAATGACGGATGGGGTTATTAAAGGCGAATTGTCCGCCTATGACAAATATGCTGCCGACAGTGCGGTTTTTACTGATCCGGGCGGTATGCTGACGAACAAAGCGCAATCTATGGCTATGTTCAAGGCAGGCGATTTGAAGATTGAATCGTCAAAAATTGACGGTATGAAAGTTCAGATGTTTGGCAACACGGCAGTCGTAACTTTCACGTCGATGGACAAAGGTATGTATAAGGGTAAAGACATTAGCGGTCAATACCGTTGGACTGACGTGTTTGTCAAAATGGGCGGCAAATGGAAACTGGTCGCTGGGCAAGGCACACCGATTATGCAGCAATAGCAAATTTGAGAAGTTCTAAAGAATAATAAAAGCCGCAAGTTTTTTACGCTTGCGGCTTTTTGTTAATCTTCTTCGTCTTTAATGAGCATTTTTATCTGTTCGGCAAGTTCGGGCGTTACCTCAGTGTTATGCTCTGTTCGAGCGTGTTCACCGGCTTGCCTTAAAATTTCTTCTTCGGTCTCGGCGCGAAGTTTACCTTCGCAGTCAAAACCGGCATCTCGACAATCTAATGTTTTCATACTTTTCTCCTTTCGATATAATTTAACCGATTATAAAAAAAAGTCAAAAGGGATTGTTTCTTTCTGATAGTTCCTTGCCAGTCATTCAATAAGCGACGCGCCCGCCCAGTTATTCCGCAATGTTCCGCAATGTCGAGCCTGTGTGTGAGAAGGTTAGAATAAAGCCGTGAGTTTTAACGCTCACGGCTTCTTTTATTTCGGTGGGCAAACTGGCAGAGGCGGCGCGGGATGAAGAGGTGAACATTTGTTCGGTCCGGTGGTGGGTTGCTGAATATATTCGCGCTTAAAAATAAACCATTGAGGCTCGCGCGTTTCGCATCTCCGCTTCCATTTGCGCGGCATCACGCCCTGCAATTAGATTTGATTTAAGTAAGTGCCAAGCTTGTTGATTAAAATCGGCTTCGGTTTTGCCCGGATGATCAACCAGCCATTGATTTTGAGGTAGTGGGTCAGTTTGAAAATGAAAGTTATTTAAGATTATGTAACCAAAAAGATAGAACGACTTGCCTCTGATTTTTATTTTAATGTTTTTACCGAAAGACAATTCAAACCGAATAGGATTCAGATTGAAATAAAGTTGGGTGAAATGTTCCAGCCTGCTTTCTCTATTAAGCAAAAGCCATCAGCGTAATTACTTGTGGCTTTGAGAATATTTGCTTGACTTTGCGAAACCATTCGGCGTAACGTCAATGTAGTTCAACGTTCCTTTGACTAATCTTCCACGCTCTCGACACCGACCCGTTCAAGGTTTCTCTGTTGTCGGGCGTATTGATTTCCCAATCCGAACAATACAAATTCCGACGTGGAGCTATCTGTGGCACAAGCTGATTCCGGTTTTGTCCAAACAAAACCGCATTCTCGCGCCGGATCTCGCCGGGTTCGGTTATTCGGACAAGCGCGACAATTTCGACCGCGCAATCGACAAACAAGCCGAATTGATTGACGCGTGGATGAATGAAATCGGCGTCGAAGCGGCACACATCGTCCCGCACGACATCGGCGGCGGCGTCGCGCTGAGATTAGCGGCGCTGTTTCCGAACCGAGTCAAAAAGCTGTGCGTGATGAACGGCGTCAGCTATGATTCGTGGGCGATCGAGGCGATGATCCAGCTCGGACATCCGTCGGCGTACAAAATCGCTTCAGCTTCGACGACCGTCGCAACCCTGAAGCAAATGCTCAAACAGGGGTTTAATGAGACGCCCGACGATGAAGTTTTAGACGGAATTTTCGCGCCTTATTCAACCGAAGTCGGCAAACTTTCTTTAATCCGTAACGCCACGGCTTTAAATACCAATCTGACGACGGAAATCACTCATTTGCTTCATAAAATCGAGGCAAGAACTTTGATTCTCTGGGGCATGGACGATAAATTTCAACTCTTGAAGTTCGGCAAAAGACTCTCTGACGATATTCCGAACGCGAAATTGATTCAAATAAAAGATGCCGGGCATTTCGTCATGCTCGACCAGCCGGAGGAAGTAGCCGACCACGTTTTTTCGTTTTTGGCAGAAAAATGATAAAAGCCCGACTATTTGCAAAAACTATTGCCTGAAAATCAATCGGACTGGATACGGCTAATTGGAAAATGCTTTAAACAAAGCACTGTCCGAGAGCTAATAGTAAAACGATGAAATCAAATTCTTTGTTCAACGAGCAAATTTACCTGCAGGACGCCGAGCTTTTTCAGGATTTAACGGCGGCGGAAATTGACGCTCTGGGCGAACAAATGCCGGTTAAAGAGGTTGGATCGGGGACGGTTTTTTACAGTCCCGAGCATCCGACCGAGGTATTGCTTTTTTTGAAAAAAGGTCGCGTCCGGTTGTTTTACCTTTCGGCTGGAGGCAAGGCTTTCACGACTGCAACCCTCGAATCGGGAACTTTCTTCGGAGAGATGACGCTGCTTGGTCAAAGTCTCTACGGCAAATATGCCGAAGCCGTCACGCCCTGCACGTTATGCGTAATGAGCCGCGACGACGTAAAAACATTCTTTCTTAGTGATTTACGCATCTCTTACCGCATCGTCGAGAGCCTCAGCAAGCGATTAGCCGAAACCGAGCAGCGATTGGCTGACTTTGCTTTCAAGCAAGTTCCGGCACGTCTGGCGGCTTTGCTTCTTTCGCTCGCCGATAAGAAATCTGTCAACAATCAGAACGAAAGCGTTTCATCCGATCCCGCTTTCGTTGAAATTGCCTGCACACACGAGGAACTATCGCAAATGACCGGCGTTCACCGCGAAACGATTACCAGAGTTCTTAACAACTTCCGCACAAACGGCTTAATCGAACTGCATCGCGGCAAAATCGTGTTACTCGACGTAAAAGCTTTGACCGAACTGAGCATTGTGTGAATTTTTAAAATATTTTTTTTCAATCCAATGTGAGCAATGTCACAGACCATTCCCGCCTTAAATTATATTCTATTAAAAGTTATAGGCGGCACTGGAGCGATGTTTGGGACAACGGGTTAGAGAAATCATATCCGGCAAGTCCGTAGTTAAGTTAAAAAGGGATACCAGCCCGTAAAAACGGCGGCGGAAATTGACGCTCTGGGCGAACAAATGCCGGTTAAAGAGGTTGGATCGGGGACGGTTTTTTACAGTCCCGAGCATCCGACCGAGGTATTGCTTTTTTTGAAAAAAGGTCGCGTCCGGTTGTTTTACCTTTCGGCTGGAGGCAAGGCTTTCACGACTGCAACCCTCGAATCGGGAACTTTCTTCGGAGAGATGACGCTGCTTGGTCAAAGTCTCTACGGCAAATATGCCGAAGCCGTCACGCCCTGCACGTTATGCGTAATGAGCCGCGACGACGTAAAAACATTCTTTCTTAGTGATTTACGCATCTCTTACCGCATCGTCGAGAGCCTCAGCAAGCGATTAGCCGAAACCGAGCAGCGATTGGCTGACTTTGCTTTCAAGCAAGTTCCGGCACGTCTGGCGGCTTTGCTTCTTTCGCTCGCCGATAAGAAATCTGTCAACAATCAGAACGAAAGCGTTTCATCCGATCCCGCTTTCGTTGAAATTGCCTGCACACACGAGGAACTATCGCAAATGACCGGCGTTCACCGCGAAACGATTACCAGAGTTCTTAACAACTTCCGCACAAACGGCTTAATCGAACTGCATCGCGGCAAAATCGTGTTACTCGACGTAAAAGCTTTGACCGAACTGAGCATTGTGTGAATTTTTAAAATATTTTTTTTCAATCCAATGTGAGCAATGTCACAGACCATTCCCGCCTTAAATTATATTCTATTAAAAGTTATAGGCGGCACTGGAGCGATGTTTGGGACAACGGGTTAGAGAAATCATATCCGGCAAGTCCGTAGTTAAGTTAAAAAGGGATACCAGCCCGTAAATCAAATCTGAAACTGCTTTAGATTCGCCGCTTAAACTTTTACAAAATCAGGGAGAATATTAATTATGTTCAAAAAAATTAAGTTTCATCGCATCGGCTTGCTGGCGGCGGTTTTAGCCGTTTTCGGCGCGTTCGCTGTATTAAACACGCCGACATCGCAGATGCAGGAACGGATGGCGCAAAACAAAATGAAAATGTCGGCGGACGAAGTATTAGCCGGCTGGTCCGGTACGCCGCGCGAAGTGGCGATGAAAACCATGCAAAAATACGGTCAGCCGACCGGGATGACGCCGAATATGCTGGTTTGGGAGAACAGCGGACCGTGGAAGCGAACCGTCGTTTATCGTCAGGAAGTGCCGCACAATTTTCCGATGCCGCACACCGATTTGCTCGAACAATTTATTGATTACGGCGTCCCGGCTGATAAATTCGACGAACTTGCCGAGTATGACGGCAGCGTTGTCGTTCAGCGCACAGTCGGAGAAATGTCGGCTCGCTGCGACAAGGAGGAGATGAATTTTCTCGCTCTTAATTTAGCCAATGACATTGTGACGGGCAAGCGTTCGGTCAAAAACGCCAGAGATTTTTACGCCAAAACAGCGATGGCATTCAAAAACGGACAGATGTCGCCGTACACGCAAGGGCTGCAATTTCAGGTGCCGAAAAGCAATACAGCTTTTCCTGACCAGCCTGCGAAAATGATGGACATGAAGATGGATAAAAATATGAAGAATAAAAATTAGAAGCCATCTCAAAAACGATTCATTTTGAGGCTTTTAGAGTCGATTCTGCTTGAGTTGATTTTAAAAGCCTCATATACCTTAAACCGGTATTTCGCACGATAATTTAGTTATACGCCTGCGAAAAATGCTGAAAACAATTGTTAGTTTGAGGTAATTCTAAAAATTGTTTTACTGAATGTAATTGGTGCCTTTTATGATATTTTTTTAATAAATGAAGAGTAAAGAGGAAATATAAAATGCCGAAATATTTTGTTATAAAACTATCTTTATTGGGAATTATCTCTTCTGTTTTATTTACGGTCTGCGTGATGTCGCAGGATAAAAGCAGTCAGGAAAATCAGAATGAACAAATTGCAAACTGGAAAACAAACGTCAAAAAGCGTTCGATTGAATTGAGTGAGATAATGTCGGGCGGCGTGCCGAAAGACGGAATTCCCGCCCTCGATGCGCCGAAATTTGTTTCGATCAATGAGGCAGGAAAATGGCTGAAAACAAACGAACCGGTCATCTCTCTGGAAATCGGCGGTGAAGCCCGCGCGTATCCCTTGCAAATCCTCATCTGGCACGAAATAATCAACGATGAAATCAAAGGTCAACCCGTGGCGGTTACATTTTGTCCGCTTTGCTACACGGCAATCGCGTTTGACAGAAAATTGGAGGGAAAAGTTTATTCGTTCGGCGTGTCGGGAATGCTCAGGCATTCGGATATGATTATGTTTGACCGCCAAACAGAAAGCTGGTGGCAGCAGATATCCGGAGAAGCGATTGTCGGCGATTTGACGGGCAAAACCTTAAATCAATTTCCCGCCCAAATCGTCAGTTTCGCGCAGTTCTCCGGGGCTTTTCCCGAAGGCAAAGTTCTTTCGCGGGAAACGGGTTACAACCGGGATTACGGACGCAATCCGTATGTCGGTTACGACAATATCAACCAAAAGCCCTTTCTTTTCAAAGGAAAGACCGATGAACGCCTGCGCCCGATGGAAAAGGTCGTTACCGTCGAAATCAATAAAATTTTCAAGGCGTATCCGTATTCGATAACGCGCCAAAAAAGAGTCGTTCACGACCGCGTTAATTCCACTGAAATTGTAATTTTTCACAGCGACGGAGCGTCCTCTGCGCTTGACGCGAGCGACATCGGCAAATCGAAAGACGCCGGTTCGACGGGAGTTTTCATTCCCGAAATTAACGGGCAAAAATTGACTTTCAAATACGATAACGGCGAATTTATTGATGAAGAAACCCGAAGCCGCTGGAACATCTTCGGAAAAGCCGTGAGTGGAAAACTCCAGGGCAAGCAGCTGCGACAAATCCGGCACGGCGATTATTTCGCTTTCGCCTGGATTGTTTTTAATCCCAAGACGGAAATCTATAAAGAAAAATAGCTTTGCTGGTAAGCAGGAATATTCTTTTATCGGGTAGTGTCCTAATTTTGTGGTGCTGATAGTAAATAATTTTGACTTTTAGTGTTAATTTACCCATAAAATGTCATTAACTTTTACTTGGAATCAACAACTTACTGTTCAAATTAACTCATAAGCTGTCTGTAAATTTACCCATAAACTGTCAATATCTGTAATTTTTTACACATAAATTGTCATTAAATTATTTTTCTAGTAGAGAAACTCTCCTATTTGAACTCAAATAAGCTCCTGTCAAAAAACCTATCAAGTTCGACTTCGCGCAAGCCCTGATTTTATAAGGATTTTATTTTGTGATTTTAGATTGCCCGAAAACTCTTGTTTTTGAGTTAGATAAAATTATCAAATCATTTTAAATAAGAATTATTTTATTTTCTAATTTGACTTGATATTAATGTAACAATTGTTACACTAATTATTCGTTACATTCTTTAATTATATAATGAAATCAAAAAATAAATCGGAATGGATTCTGATGGTTCACCTGTTGCCGCCGAAGCCGACTAACTTAAGAGTGCGGATTTGGCGCAAGTTGAATAATTTAGGCGCGGTGGCGATTAAAAACTCGGTTTATGTTTTGCCTTTTAATGAAAAAACGCACGAGGATTTTGAGTGGCTCAGGCAGGAGATAGAAACGGCGGGCGGCGAGGCTAATATTTTTCGCGCCGAATCAATCGAAGGAACTGCCGACGCAGAAATTATCAACATTTTCAGGCGCGAGCGCGACAAGGATTTCTTTAAAGTAGCGGCGGAGTTTGACGCGCTCGCCGGCGCGGTTAAAGAGCAAAAACAAAACAATCATTTGACGGCGGAACGAATCAAAAATTACGAAACCGAACTCGGAAAACTTCACTCCGAACTCGAAAGAATAAAAGCCGTTGATTTTTTTGTCGCGTCCGTTCAGAAAACTGCCGTCGCCTCTTTTAAACGCGCCCAAAAGATTTTGCGCGTAAATTTTGACAGCTCCCGAAAGGTCAGCCCCGCTTCCGGTGCGAATTTTCTTTCGCGTTCCGATTATCAGGGAAAACGCTGGGTGACCAGACTAAATATGCACATTGACCGGCTGGCTTCCGCCTGGCTGATCAAGCGATTTATTGACGAGCGACCGAAGTTTTATTTCGTCGTCGAAAGCGAAAAGGTTACAGGCGCAATTCATTTCGATATGTTCGAGGCGGAATTTACGCACGCGGGCGAAGACTGCACGTTTGAAACGCTGCTCAATCGTTTCGGTTTGACGGACAACGCGGCTTTGCGCGAAATTGCCGAGATTGTTCACGACATTGATTTGAAGGACGGAAAATTCAACCGTTTGGAAGCGGTCGGACTTGACGCGACAATTCGCGGACTCTCGAAATTATTACGCGACGACCGCAAGCTGCTCGCGCAATGCGGTTTTATTTTTGACGGCTTGTATGAGCAGTTCAGCGCAAACATTGAAAGCCCGATTAAGCAATCGAATGCCGAAGGAGAGCGGAATGACTAGCGAAGAGAAGATAGGCGCTTTAACGGATGACATTAACGCGCGCGGCGCGGGTGAAAATCCGCCCGCCGGTCGCGTCGTTCCGTTTTGGGAAGCCTTTCGCTTCTGGTTGAAACTCGGTTTTATCTCGTTCGGCGGTCCTGCCGGGCAGATTGCGATCATGCACAAGGAACTGGTTGACAAACGGCGGTGGCTCTCCGACGAGCGATTTCTGCACGCGCTCAATTATTGTATGTTGCTGCCCGGACCCGAAGCGCAACAATTGGCAATCTATATCGGCTGGCTGATGCATCGCACGATTGGCGGCATCGCCGCCGGAGCGTTTTTCGTCATTCCTTCGATTTTTATTCTGCTCGTTCTTTCTTACGTCTATGCCGCTTACGGAAATGTTCCGGCAGTGGCGGGAGTTCTCGAAGGTTTTAAACCGATTGTCGTGGCGATTGTCGTCGAAGCCGTGATTAAAATCGGCGGGAAAGCATTAAAACGCTCGGCGCATTTCGTCATCGCGGCTCTGGCATTCGTTTCGATTTATTTCCTGCACATACCGTTTCCGCTCATCGTTTTGGCGGCGGCGGTAATTGGATTAGCGGGAGCACATTTTATGCCGAATGTCTTTGCCGCGCCGCCCAAAACCAAAGAAGTCGACCGGAAAACCGAAGGCGACGGGCAAATTGCGGACGCTTTGCCGCTCGTCATTGACGACCACGCCGCGCCGCCCGCTCATACTTTGCCGAACGGCGCGCGAACCTTCAAAATTCTGGCAATCGGTTTCGCGCTTTGGCTGCTGCCTTTCGTCGCCGTCGGATTGTGGCGCGGCTTCGATAGCCTTCACGCGCAGGAATATCGTTATTTCACGCAAGCCGCGCTCGTTACCTTCGGCGGCGCATATGCCGTTTTAGCTTATGTCACGCAAGCCTTAACCACCGCTCCTTACAATTGGCTGACGCAAACCCAAGCCGTTGACGGTTTGGCTCTGGCGGAAACCACTCCGGGACCGCTGATTATGGTTTTGCAGTTCATCGGATTTATGGCGGCGTGGAACAATGCCGGAGATATGAACCAGACGGCAAGCGCGATTACGGGAGCGTTAATCGTTACTTATGTGACTTTTCTGCCGTCGTTTCTTTTTATATTCGTCGGCGCGCCGTATATCGAATTTTTGCGTGGCAATAAAAATCTGACGGGCGCGCTTTCCGGCGTGACGGCGGCGGTTGTCGGCGTGATTTTGAATCTCGCCATAGTTTTCGGGGCGGCGGTTATTTTTCCGAACGGACTCGTCGGCAGCGTCGAATGGTTTGCCTTTGCTATGAGCGTTGCCGCATTCGTTGCGCTGTATAAATTTAAGTGGAATGTTTTGTGGGTCGTTCTCATCGGCGGATTGATTGGTTTAATGAAGACGTTTCTCTTCGGGTGATTATCGGGTGGAATCAAATAGCAAGACAGTTTTAACTGAAACGATGACGCGGCGCGAGCGAGCGATTGATTATTTCGGCTTGGAGCGTAATGTCGTCGCGGCATCCGGCGCCGTCTTTTTGCTCGGTATGGGCGAAGAGCTTTGGAAGAAATTTCTTCCCAAATATCTGGAATCGCTCGGCGCGGGAACGCTCGCCATCGGATTATTCGGAACGATGAAAGACTTCTTGGATGCGGTTTATCAATATCCAGGCGGCTGGCTCGCCGACCATCTCGGACGACGAATCGCATTTCTAATCTTCATCGCGCTGGCTTCCGTTGGTTATCTCATTTATTTGTTCAGCCCTTCGTGGATTTTCGTTTTTCTTGGACTCGCTTTTGCGATGGCATGGAGCAGTATGGCATCGCCCGCCATTTTCGCCGTCGTCGGCGACTCGCTGCCGAAAGAGCGGCGGGCGATGGGTTTTACCGTTCAATCAATTCTCAAGCGCGTGCCGATGACGATTGCGCCGATTATCGGCGGCGCGTTGATTGCGGGAATGGGTATCTTGGCGGGTGTCAGAACCGGACTCGTCATCACGCTCGTTTTGGCAGTAATAACCGTTTTAATAATTTTTGCCGTCAATATTCCCGTCAAAATCGGCGAAGCCGTCAATGTCGGCGGAGTCTGGCGTTCGTTTCATTTCGCGCTCAAAAGGCTGCTGGTTTCCGACATTATCATTAGAATCTGCGAAGGAATGGCGGAAGTTTTCATCGTTCTTTACGTGACGAACGTCATCGGCGTAAGCCTTCCCGAGTATGGAATTTTGGTGGCGATACAAATGACGACGGCGATTTTGGTTTACATTCCTTCAGCGAAATTAGCCGACCGCATCGGGCGAAAGCCATTCGTTATCGCCACGTTTTTGTGCTTCGCGCTTTTCCCTTTAGTCGTTGTGCTGGCATCGAATTTTGCTACACTTGTTTTAGCATTTATTGTCGGCGGATTGCGTGAAATCGGCGAACCTTCGCGTAAAGCGATGATTGTTGATTTTGCCGAACCCCATTTACGCGCACGTTCGGTCGGGTTGTATTATTTAGTGAGAAGTCTTTCGATTACACCGGCGGCGTTTCTCGGCGGATTGCTGTGGAAAATTGCTCCGCAAACGCCGTTTGTGACGGCAGGCGTTATCGGTTTTATCGGCACAATTGTTTTTGCCGTAACCGTCGAAGAACGCTACGCCAGCTAGATTTATTTCTGAAAGTTAAGGAGAAGTTCAATGCAAATAAATAAATTACTAATCGCGTTTTTAGTATGTGGATTGTTCATCGCCGCTGGTTGCGGCATCGGCGATGAGATGTTTGAAAGCAACGCGCAAACATCAAAGGAAAGAGGCTTTGTGCCGCAAGAAAAAGCGGCTCCGCTGCAAGAGATCGGAAAGACTTTGGAATATAATTTTGACAAGGACAAAGCCGGCGGTTTGCCGGAGAAATTTCACGACGCTTTGACCGGCAAGGGAACGCGCGGAACTTGGACGGTAATGGCTGATTCAACCGCAGCTTCGCAGCCGAACGTCATCGCGCAAACTTCAGCCGATAAGACGAATTATCGCTTTCCCGTTTTAATCGCCGACGAAGGTTCGTTCAAAGACTTGGATTTGAGCGTTAAGTTCAAACCCGTTTCTGGCAAGGTTGACCAGGCGGCGGGATTGGTGTGGCGGCTTAAAGACGCGAATAATTATTACATCGTGAGGGCTAACGCGCTCGAAAATAACGTCGTTCTCTACAAAGTCGAAAAGGGCAAACGGTCTGATTTAGCGTTGGTCGGCAAAGGAAAAACCTACGGCGCGAAAGCCTCCGTTCCGAAAAATCAATGGAGCGAGCTGCGTGTGGTCGCTGTCGGCAAACTTTTCACGGTCTATGCCAACGGCGTAAAACTTTACGAAGTCGAAGACGAAACTTTTAAGGAAGCCGGAAAAATCGGTTTGTGGACAAAAGCCGACGCGGTAACTTATTTCGACGATTTAAAGGCAATTGCCAAGTAGTTTTGATTGTCAGAATAAACAATAATTTCGCCGAAATCTTGGCGGAAATTTTGAGGAGTAATAATGCAAAAAAATAAAATTAACCGGCGCGAAATGCTCGGTTCAATCGCGGCTTTGGGTGCGACGGCGACACTCGGTTTAAGAAATTCGGAAGCGGCTGTTTTGAATATGGCAACACCGCCGCTCACGCAGGCTGAGATGACGGCGGTTGACACCGCGATGGGCAAAAAAGGCAAGTACGTCGAAGCGGAAAACACTTATACCGTGCCGCTTCCGCGTAACGATTTGAAAGTGACGGTCAAAGGCGAATCCGTGCCGATTTCTTTCGGCTTCGGCGGTTGGGTTTCGGTCAAGAAAACGATGGACGGGAAAAGCGCGGTTTTAATGAGCGACACGGTTTTGCTCGAAGAAGAAGTTAATCCACTTATTTCTGCGGCGCACGCCAACGGCTTGGAGATTAGCGCGATTCACAATCATTTCTTTTACGAGCAGCCGCGCATTTTTTATATGCACCTGCACGGAATGGGAACGGTCGCCGATTTAGCAAAAAGATACGCGGCGACGATTAAAAGCAACAAGCTGTTTCCCGCCAATCAACCGACCGCCGCCGCGCCGCCGCGCACGGCAAAAGAAATTTTCGATTTGCCCGCGCTCGATAAAATTGTCGGAAAAACGGGCGCAGTCAACGGCGCGACTTACAAATACACCATCGGGCGCGACGACCAGCGTATTATGGCGATGGGCGCGGAGATGACGGCGAACATCGGATTGAACTCGTGGGCATCGTTTGCGGGCAGCGCGGACGCGGCGCACATCGCCGGAGATATGGCGATGCTCGAAGCGGAAGTCAATCCGGTCATCAAAGCGTTGCGCCAAAACAATCTGGAAGTCGTCGCCGTTCACAATCATATGCTCGGCGAAAGTCCGCGCATCATCTTTTTGCATTATTACGGACGCGGCGCGGCGACTCACTTGGCAAACGGTTTTCGCGCTGCCTTGAACGAACTGGGTAAAAAACACGGCATGATGCACGGGTAATTAGCCGAAGTTGATTAGGACTTAACAAATGACACAACAAATAGCGAGATTATGGTTGAGCGGATTGATTTTGCTGGCAATCATCACGGGCGCGTGCAGCACATCGAATAATCAGGCAAACACCGGAACAAACTCCGGCGCGAACACCGGCGGCAATACGGTAACGATTTACGTTTCTCAAGACCGCGTTTTTGCCGAACCCGTTTTGCAGGCTTACGAGCAGAAAACCGGAGTTAAAGTCAACGCCGTTTATGACACGGAAGAAACGAAAAGCACGGGTTTGGCGAATAAGGTGATTGCCGAAAAAAATCGCCCGCAAGCCGATGTTTTCTGGTCAAACGAGCCGGTGCGAACACTGGTTTTGAAAAAACGGGGCGTGCTGGCTCCGTATCAATCAACGAGTGCCGACGACATTCCAGCCAATTTCAAAGACCCGGAGCATTTCTGGACAGGTTTTTCGGCTCGTTCGCGGGTGATTGTTTATAACACGGATTTGGTTAATGAAGCGGACGCGCCAAAGTCAATTTTCGACTTGGCAGACCCGAAATGGAAAGGTCAAGTGGCAATTGCCGACCCGCGTTTCGGCTCGACTTCGTTTCACGTCGCCGCGCTTTACGCCGAACTCGGCGACGAAAAAGCCGACGATTTTTTTCGCCGTCTCAAAGCGAACGAAGTTAAAATCGTTTCCGGCAACTCCGTCGTGCGCGATTTGGCGGCGCGCGGCGAAGTCAAAGTCGGCGTTACCGATACCGATGATGTCAACGTCGCTCTGGAGAAAAAACTGCCCGTCGCTATGATTTTTCCAGACCGCGACGGAATCGGCGTTCCCATTATGCCCAATATAGTTTCGCTCGTCGCCGGTTCGCCGAATACGGAAGCCGGTAAAAAACTGATTGATTATTTGCTTTCCGCCGAAACGGAAGCCGCACTCGCCCGTTCGGAAGCCGTGCAAATTCCGCTCAGAAGCGGTGTCGAAGCTCCGAAAAACATTCCGCCGCTTTCTTCGTTCAAGCCGATGACGCTCGATTACGGCAAAGCGGCTGACCGCGTGGAAGAAGTTACAAGGCGGCTGCAAGACATTTTAGGGCTTTAACCGACGGCAAATAAATAGAATAATTAACAAAATGCCGACAAAATGAATTTTGGACAAATTATTCCGTCAACTCGCGCCGTCGCGCTCGGCATCGCCAATTTTTTGCTCATTGCGCTGTGCTTTACGCCCACGCTTTATATGTTCGCTCAATCGTTTTTTGACACGACGGGCGAATTGAGTTTGGCGAGTTATCAACAATTAATTTCGATTGCCACCGAACCGCGCGGGCGCGAGCTTCTACTGTCGAGCGTCGCTCTCGGCGCAGGCGCGGCTGTGCTGGCGACGCTGCTCGGTTTTCCGCTCGGAATTCTGCTGGCGCGAGCCGATTTTCCGGGCAAGCGTTTCTGGCGCGTCGTTTTTCTCGCGCCGCTCGTCGTGCCGCCGTATATTCTGGCGTTGGCTTGGATTCTGGCGAGCGGAAAAGCCGGATTTTTAATCAGCCTGACCGGAATCGAGTTTCCGGCGAATTGGACTTACAGCCTCGGCGGAGCGATTGTCGTTCTCGGCGCGAGTTATTTTCCGCTTTCGATGCTGGCAACCGAAGCCGCCGCCCGTCGCGTCAGCGGCAGACAGGAAGAAGCCGCGCTGCTTTACCGAAACGCGGGCGGCGTGCTGCGACACATTACTTTGCCGCTCGTCGCGCCGACCGTTTTGGCGACGGCTTTGATTATTTTCGTTTTGGCGACGGTTGAATTCGGCGTGCCGGGTCTGCTGCGCGTCCGCGTTTTTACGACGGAAGTTTTCACGGCTTTCGCCGCCTTTTACGATTTCAGCCAGGCAACGGCTTTGACCATACCGCTTCTTCTGTCCACGCTTTTAGCCGGAACAATCGCGTTTCTGCTCGTCGGAGAATACGATTTGACCGCTCGCCGACATTTCGCGGGTAGATTTTCCTTCTCGCTCGGTTGGGCGCGGTGGATTGTTTTTTCAATTCTCGCGCTGGTTTTTCTCGTCGCGGTCGTTACCCCGCTCGTTTCCCTGTGGTATGAAACCGAAGGCTTTTCGCAGATTTTCGCGGCGGTTGGCGGCTCGGCAACGGCATTGATGAACAGTCTTGTTTTAAGCGGTTTGGGCGCAACGCTCGTCGTTTCTCTGGCAATCTGGCTGGCTTACGGACGCGCCCGCTCAACCGGCTTTCACCGTCATTTTTACGATTTATCGCTCGTCGTAATTTTCGCCGTTCCCAGCACGGTGGTCGGCATCGGTTTAATCGGTTTGTGGAACAGACCCGATTGGCGCGGAGCGGTTTACGCGAGTCCGTTTATTATCGTGATTGCGTATCTGGCGCGTTTCGTGCCGCTGGCGACGCTGCTTCTGGTGACAAGTTTTCGGCAAGTTCCGACATCGCAGGAAGAAGCCGCCGAAATCGCCGGAGCCGGTTGGCTTCGCACTTTTTTCAGGATTGTTTTGCCGCAAATCAGGCAGAGTTTAATCGCCGTGTGGATTATCGTTTTTATTTTTTGCTTTGGCGAACTCGGCGCGACACTGCTGGTTGCGCCGCCCGGAGAATCAACTTTGCCGGTCAGGATTTACACTCTCATCGCCAACAGCACGCAGAGCGAAGTGGCAGCGTTGGCATTGCTGCAAGCGAGTTTCGTTTTGTTTTCGCTCGTCGGGTTGAGCCTGTTTTTTCGCTTGGAAAAAGGAGAACGCGGACAGTGATAAGCGAATCTTTTTTGCATTTGAAAAACGTCCGCAAGAAATTCGGCGAGCGAAACGTGGTTGACGATGTTTCGCTAGAAGTCGCGGCAGGCGAAATCGTCGCTCTGCTCGGCGCGTCTGGAAGCGGTAAAACAACGATTCTAAGACTCATCGCCGGACTTGAAAAATTGGACGCGGGCGAAATTTGGCTGGCTGGTCAATGCGTTAGCGCAAACGGGCGAAATCTCGTGCCGCCGCACAAACGCAAAATCGGTTTCGTCTTTCAGGATTTGGCTTTGTGGTCGCACTTGACGGTTGTGGGAAATCTTAATTTTGTCTTGCGCTCGGTCGGAGTTGAGCGTAAAGAACGACGCATACGGTCAATGGAAATGCTGCGCTTGATGCGAATCGAAGGTTTTGCCGAGAGCTACCCGAACCGGCTTTCCGGCGGCGAACAGCAGCGAGTCGCTTTAGCGCGAGCCTTAGTTACGCGCCCGCAACTGCTTTTGTTTGACGAGCCGCTGTCGAGCCTCGACCCGGAACTGAAATCCGCGCTGCTCGCCGAACTCAAACAATGGTTGAAAAAACTTGAAATCACAACCGTTTATGTAACGCACGACCACGCCGAAGCCCGGTATCTCGCGCAGCGAATCGTTAAACTTAAAATGGAAAAGTGATAAATGAACTTGACGAGTAATACAAACCTGAAACAAATCGGCAAACAACGACGCGCCGGTTTATGGTTGACCGCGACGCTGGGTTCGTCCTTTTTAATCAATCCGCGGCGCAACCGCCGTCCGCTTCGCCAATGCCTTCACCGCAACAACAAACGTTGCAGTAATATTTGATAATCACAAAAAACATAGAAATCATCTTCACATCATCTTCACATAAAGAAACGGCTTCGGAGACGCGGATAAAAGTTCTGACCATCAACAGAATCAGCGCGTAAGCGCACGAGCCGATAATAAACTCAACGACAACTTATAAGTTATTCAACGACAGCTTATGAGTTCACGATGACAGCTTATGGGTAAATTCACATTTAGAAATGGCGATTTATAAATGTTTCAAAAGTCAGCAAAGAAATTTAGTTTTGAGATTTGTTATTAGTGAAGCATTGCGTGTTACCCGAAACTTCTGGAGATACCTCTGCCGAGCAGACGGTTGTATTCAACATTGACGACTTCATAACACTCGCAGACGGCTTCTTCCAAGCCTTGCCGGTCAATTATCGAAATAGTTCCGCGAATGTATTTAATCAATTTTCGCTTCGCCAGTTTTTGAGCCGCCAGCGTAACGCCTCCGCGTTGCACACCGAGCATATTGGAGATAAGGTCGTGCGTCATTACCAGTTTATCCGAGTCAAGGCGGTCGTGGCTCCGGAGCAACCAACGGCAAAGCTGCTGTTCAACCGAATGCAGACGGTTGCAAACGGCGGTCTGTGAAATCTGTGTCATTAGCGCCTGCGTATAGCGCAGCAGCATTTGTTGAAACATACCGCCGAGCGCAAATTCGGCTTTCACATCCTCTGCCTTCATTCGGAAAGTATCGCCCGCACTCTGAATTATCGCCCGGCTTGTCGTCGTTTCGCCGCCCATAAACAGCGCGTTGCCGAGTAAGCCGTCGTTGCCCACCACACCAATTTCGGCAGTCCTGCCGTTTTCCATAATATACAGCATCGAGATAATCGCCGTCGTCGGGAAATAGACATAATCCATTTTATCACCGGATTCATAGAGAACTTCGCCGAGCTTGAAGGAGACAGATTTTAATTTAGATTGCACGCGCGAAAAATCATCTGCTGGCAAAGCGGCAAGCAGATGATTTTCTAGCGCATTAGTAGGACTGGCATTTGCTTTCATATCTTCTCTCTTTGTTTGAGTTGAAATTAAAAAGGATTGGTTTCTTTTCCCTATCAGTAAGATATGTATCAAGTAGGGTCGTTTTCGAAACACTGAACATTATAGCACCACAAAATTAGGACACTACCTTTTATCGGAAATACTTGATTAAAGGGAAGGAAATTTTTAATGAATCGGACAAATAAAATAAACCGAAAAGGAAAAATATGGCTTGGATAAAAACAATTCCGTTCGCTGAAGCGGACAAACAACTGCGCGAAGCGATTCGCAAACAGCGCGCGCTTTTCCCGCCCGAATACGCCGCGCCGACGAGCGAGAATGAAGAATCAATCATTACTACACATACTTTGATTCCAGGTGCGCTCTTTCACGCCTTTTCGACCTTTGGAGTTTTGATGTCGCCCGATTTGCCTCTTTCGCGCAAGGATCACGAAATGATTGCGACGGTCGTTTCGATAAAAAATGATTGCCATTACTGAATGAACGCTCACGCAGAGTTGCTGCGTCGCGCGACATCGGATAATGAATTGGCGGATGCCATTCTCAAAAACTACAAAACCGCGCCCATTTCGCCAAGGGAAATGGTAATGCTTGATTACGCCGCCCAACTGACTGAAGATGCCACGAAAATTACGCCCGAAACGCACGAAACTTTGCGCTCAGTGGGATTTGACGATACGGCAATTTTGCAAATCACTTTGGGAAAAACCCAATTTGATAACTCGTTTGTTTTCAACAACGGAATTTTTCAACTACTGATTCGCATTGAAGTGTTAGCCAGAGATTTGAAAGTTAGGAAATGAAAAGGATATTCTTGCGTGAAGTTGAAGAAACTATCTTGCGCTAAAATGAATTTGAGAGATAAGTAAAGATGACACATTCGATGACCATAGAATTGCCGGAAGCCGTTTATCTATCGTTAAGCGAAGAGGTAACGCAAAAGGGAAAAAAGCCGAAGATGTTGTGGTTGAAATGGTGGAATCGCTGACGACGAGCGGGGAACTCAGCGATGAAGAATTTGAACGACTCGCCGACTATTTCGAGAAAAGTATGCCGCCCGACGCGAAGCCGCTCTCCGATTACGCGATGAGCCGTGAAGGAATTTACAAAGACCATTTATAATTCATTTAGTGATAAAATAAATTTATGAAAGTGTTGGAGAGAGATGTTCAAGTTCGCAAAACTTCGCTCAAAAAAGATTCCGACGATTTGAAAAACACGACCGCCGCCGAGCGTTGGGCGATGATGTGGCAGCTTGCGCTCGATGCCTGGGCTTTCAAAGGAGAAACGGTTGCTGAACCCAGACTTCAAAGACATATTATCCGCGTTTATCAAAGAGAAAGTTGAATTTCTCGTGGTCGGCGGTTACGCGATGGCTTTTCACGGCTATGTTCGCGCAACCGGCGATATTGATTTGTGGATTCGCTGTTCAGATGAAAACGCGAAACGAGTCCGGCAAGCCTTACAAACATTCGGCGCACCGCTTTTTGATTTGAATATTGAAGATTTGAAAACGCCTGGGATGGTTTTTCAAATCGGTCTTGTTCCGAGCCGTATTGATGTCATCACGCAGATTGACGGCGTTGAATTTGAAGATGCCTGGCAAGAACACAAAACAATTGAAATCGAAAGTTTGCAAATTCCCGTTATCGGCAAAATTCAATTACTCATTAACAAACAATCAACCGGCAGAGTAAAAGACCTCAACGACGCGCTGTGGCTGGAAGATGGATAATTCCCGGAAACGCGCCGTATCTGAAACCGACTTCGGAGAAGAAGACTGAGAAGATTGGAAATATTAGGATTTAATTAACTTAATTATTTGATTTCTTAAAGGAAAAGCAATGTTACACATAACTATCGGAACAGCACCTACAGAACCTCCATCATTAGAACCTGATTTACGAATGGTTAAGGTGGCTCTTTTGTATGCTGATAAAGTTATATTATGCAGTTCCGGTTATTCAAGTTGGATGCCGTTATTTGTTAATAGAGATAAAACTATTGAACAAGCAATAAAAGAAACTTACGACCTTGAAGAAATGATACCTAAACTTCTAAAAGATTCTGAAGCAATTAGATTATTTCTCAAGTTTACAAGAATGGCACGAAAGATTTTACAAAGTAAAAATCCATCAGAACAAGAGTTAAAATTCATAAAATGGTATCAAGAAATTTCTTCAAAGCCGTTTGAAGTTTTTAACACGGAATTTCCAACGCTAAATTTAAAGGAAGTAAATGATGAGCTTGAGATTGCTGTGAAAACGGGTTTTTTAGAAATACATAAGCACCTAAGCAAAATTAACGTAATACTTTGAGCCGATTTGCGAGAGAATTTCATCAAGTTCTCGGCATAAGTTTTTGTAGGAACTGTAGGCTTCCCGCGAAAGCCATTCATACTTTATCTTTTTCCATAACATCTCTATGCGTGTTCAAACTTGGGCAATAGGTCGGCAAGAAATAGATTTTCAACCCCTGCCTTTCCCATTCTTCAATCTTCTCTTGAAACTCCTCGCTGCGATGTATCGGGGCATTGTCCAACACAATTACTGTTTCCTTTTCGATGCTTTGGGCGATTAGGTCAAAACAACTGATGACCACATTTGAATCAACTCCACCTTCAAACACAAACGAGGAAAACTTTTGACACCGATGCCACATCAACCCCAAGACATTCTGCGATTTACCTTTTGAAACAGCAATTGTGATGCGCTCGCCACGCTTCTGCCACGCATAGACCACCTTCGCCCATAAGTTAAATCCCGATTGGTCAAAATAAACTAAATCCATCTTTTCTTGATCAGCTTTTTTCGTTAATTGCGCCAAGTCCTGTCTGGCAAATTCCTTTTCATCGGCATCCGCCCGTTTCCATAATCCTAACTTAATTCTTTTCCACCGATAATCTTTTTTTTGAGGAAGTTTTTTAACGTGTAGGAACTGATTTCTTTCCCACTTTCCGCTTTGATTTCACTCAATTGCCGATGCGGAAACTTCGGATTCTTCATCGCTGTTTCAATGGCTTTGGTTTGTTCTTCCAAAGTCAATATCGGCGGACGACCGGGTTTTTCTTCATCTTCTAAACCTTTGCCGCCGAACTCGTGCCAGTTATCAATCCAGGCACTGACGGTATCGCGGTCAACCCGGCAAATCCGAGCAATCGCAGCTATCGGAAATTTCTCAAAAGACAGTAATATCGCGTGTGAACGATTCCGAACCCGAAAATTCTCGCTCGTTTGATGATTCTCAATCAGACTGCTATGCTCTTGCTGAGACAAAGTTTCGATGAATTTTGTTGGCACTTTCATTCCATCATTATACCTCATTACTTTGTCTTACCAGCTTAATTAAGGGTTAAGTTTTCAGAGAGCTGGTCGTTGAGAAGTTCTCTGACCTGCATGAGCCATTTCGGCGGAGTGCGACTGATACTTCTGACGGTGCGCGTCGCTTTGGCAAGCATCTCTAGTGTCAGACCTTCGATGGCAAGCGGCGCAACATCGTCAAGCTGATGAAACTCATGGCACAATCTCATTGCCTGCCAAACTATTTGGTCGCTGTCAAAACCTACCGGATCATTAATTATGGCAGCATCCTGACTAAGACGGTCAAACAATTCACTGTCGATTTCAATTAGTGAACAACGAACCTGAGAAGAGCCGAATTTGTCAGAGTGAGCTGTTTCGGGCGGACGAAAAATCACGGAATTAGGTTTAACCGTCAAAATTGTCTTTCCAAAAGATTCAATATATCCACCTTGATGAATAAGTGTAAAACAAGCATTTCGATGCGAATGTTTCGGGAATTTAATGTTTGGAGCGTAAATAGATTCAATGAAAATAATCCCGCCGATTTGTCGCCTTTCGCTAGTCTGACCATGATGACTAATGTCACTGGAAAGTTTCGGTCTCATAAATCATGCATCATTTTAGTTATAAATTTTTAAGTCCCTTTTTTTGTGCCATTATGATATTCAATTTATACAGCAATATTTCAATCGTTACAATTTACACTCTCACAAACGGTTGACCGTCTCATTGAAGGACAATTTATGTTTTTCAAAAAATTCATAAAGGAGCATTTTTTTCAATGATAAATCATATTTTTGAGATGGCTTCTAAATGCAATCTATCACTACTCTAAAGTTGCGACTCAAATATTTTCCAACTTCCATTCCAATCGAAAGTCTCTAACGCCGAAAAGTGTTTTTTGTAATCGTAAAAAGAATTTCCCTCGTAAGCATAGCCCGGATAATAAAATGCCTTGTTGTTTTTCAGTGAAAAGTCAATGACGAGCAGCATCGTGTAAATTCCCAAGCTGCGCCGGTGTTCTTCCGTGTTGAACATCGCATAAACGCCGGAAGTTGCCGCTCTGCCAACGTCGAAAAACGAAGCCGCTAGCAGTTTCTCCTGATTATAAAGGCAAACCTCTAGCGCTTCGCACGGCGTATCGGCAGGCGCGTTTGAAAGAAAATCGTAAATCGAGCGGGGAACGCTGTGTTTGAAACGCTGTTTGTGTTTTTCAAATAAAATCTCTTTTTCCAGCGTAATTTCAATCGGACGAATGACGCATTGCAAATCTCGATTTCTCTTTATGATTCGGCGCTGACTTTTTGAAAGGGTAAAATTTTTCAGCCGAATGCGAAGCGGCAGAACGCAGCGCAGTTCATATTCGTGCAGACCGACATTGTAACGAAAAAAGTGTTCGCCGAAATGTCGCCAGCCATCGGCGAGCAGCACATCTAACTGTTGCGGAGAAATCGCTTGCGTGTAAAACTCTTCGTTGACAAGGAAGCGCAGACCTTTGAGCATAAACCGAAAAAAGCCAACCAAACCAAACTTGCCGACGAAAATTTGCGCGGTGTGCGCGTCGCCCCTTCGCTTGGCGCAAGCGTTGAGAACGAGTTTGGGAAGAAGTAAAATTCTCCTCGGAACGCGGTCGGCGCCGTAAGAAACACGATTGATTCATACGATTGTTTTTCGGCAAACTCTAATAAGCCGCGCCGACCGCGTTCCGAGGAGAATTTTACTT
>MWVX01000057.1_pt1 | contig 31269 bp, 18 predicted proteins | sample 1047311 | NCBI WGS metagenome assembly MWVX01 (sample SAMN06349984, study PRJNA376086) | soil metagenome | isolation source: MtG-4 sample Antarctic (ecotone) soil | place: Antarctica | collected 2015-01-13 | reverse complement strand
TTTTACGCATCTTTAAGCAACATCTTGGCGTGACCGTATTTTCGGTTGATCCTTATCAAATCGGACACGAAAACGAAGAAGGGATTGAATCAGGTGCTTTTTGGTTCTATAGAAAACTTGGCTTTCAGCCAATACGGGATGAGGTTGCCAAAATTGTAGAACGTGAAGAAAAAAAACTTTCCGAACGCAAGGATTACCGCACATCAGCAAAAGTTTTACGAAACATTGCAAAGGGCCATATGTTCTTTGCTGATGCGGAAAACGAATCCGGAATCCAAGATCAATGGAAAGATTTTCATCTTCGCAACATCCTGTTGGCTATTCAAAGTAAAATGTCTCAAAACTTTAAGGGCAATGGAAAAAAGATGAGAGAAGTAGTCACCCAAAAAGCTTCGCAATTACTTACTGTTGATTTGAAACGACTGAAGCAAACAGAACATGAGGCATTCGGTAATTTAGCACTCGTGGTTTCCTCAATTCCAAAAGTTGATAAATGGACCAAAGAAGAAAAGGAGCTTATAGTAAAAATCTTTCGTGCAAAAGGGAGCGGTACGGAAGCACAATATCTTCAATTGATGCAAAAACATAGGCAACTTCGTAAGGCTTTGATAAAGCTCGGGAGTAGCGGGATTGATATATAAGAATCTGGTTATAGTTTACTGTTTCCACTTTAAATATTTAGTCTTACCGGGATTTGGCCCGGCCAACCCCGGTTATAAACGCTACAATAATCTGAAATCAAAAGGCTCAAAGTTTTTTATTTCTCCTGTTTCATAAAATGAAGCACTGCTATGTTCATATTCTGTGTAGTCACTCACGAGCTTCCATTTACCTGTGACTGGATTATAATGTATGTAATTACACTTCTGATTAAAAAACTTTTCATCGTAAATACCTTTCGCATCAAAAGAATCAGTAAATACTTTATGCAACTGCCCTTTCGTTTTCTCTAGCTGATACTCCATTTGCAAGATCATCTAATACGTCCTGCCTATTTAATTTTTTTAGCCTTTTTATTATTTCATAGGCCATAAAGCTTTTGGCATTACCAATAATTTTATTAAGATTAAATCCTGTTTTTGAAAAATACAGTATGGTATGTATATGATTAGGCTTGATCACATAGGCTACAGTTTCCGTAGCTTTGTTGTTTTAAATAATCAAACCATTTATATGCCATATCGTAACCTTTCACTATTTCTATTAGCGTTAGCCATTGATAGCAGGTAAAAGTGCAGAAATACATTGTAGGACTATCATGATGCTTCCATTTTATTGCCATGGTCAAATGTAAGAATTACTACACGTCGGGGTTGCTACCACACACATTATCCACACTTTGCAAACCCTGCCGGGACAAAGAAAAACCATTTAGCTTTTGAATATTATACAGATAAACTCTAAAAAAAAATTATTATGAATATGCCGGAATATTCAAATGACTGACTGCACTATGCTATATAGAATTGTTATAGATAAACGGAGCGTCGCAACAATTGCTAAATAGACTTACAAATGCCGGCTTAATAAATTTAATTTTTCAACCAACGTGCAAACCAGGGGAGACGATTCAGTTTAATGGCAGAATATTTTTCTTCTGCAGCACCAAAACTGCTGTAAAAAAAGGAGAGATTGCGAATGTCACTTCCTTCAAAATCAAGCAGTAGCTGTTGGCCTGCATTATCTTTAATAAACGCATCTATTAACAGGTGAGAAGCGCCTAGCGTACGACCATTGGGATGGTTACCTACTAAAATATAATAAGCACGGTTGTGCGAAAATAAAAAAACCGCTGAGGCAACTAATTGTTTGCCGGAAAAAACACCATACGTGATGGCCTGTTTTTGTTGATGTAAATAATTAAACAATTTTTCAAATTGAAGAAAACCCACTTCATTTGAATTGTTTTGCTCTTTTGCTAAATCAATGATGGATGAAATCGAAATATCTTTTTTTATTTCACAACCATATTGAATAGCTTTTTTAATATTTCGTTTGATGTTTTGGCGATAAGCGTTATACAGATCATTGTAAGATGGCTGTAGAGAAAGCACATAATTGGCTCTTGCAATTAAAGGGTAATCAGCTAATGAAAAAACGTTGCCGTGGTTAAGCGGGAAGTCCCAATAGCTAAATTTCTTTGGAATATTATTTAAAAATGATGTCAAAGATTCCGGGGTAATATTGTTTCCAAACAAACCTGATTGCGCTACGAGGAAAGGCTGGTAAATATAATGGACAGCAAACTTTTTTCGCCAGGGTAGCGGCATTACCGCTTCATAATCATTCAGTACCAGCGCATCCCAATTATCGCACATGGCGTCAAGATAAAATGAGTAGCCATAGATCAAACCATTGTCTGCATGCTCAATGCAGCGATCCCATTTTATTTTATCTACCTGGTGCGATGATAAATATGTAATTTTTTTGGACATTTAAAAAGAAAGCATTTGATTAGCTTAATTCAGTATTTTATCAAGGCTGATACTGAAAGACATGGTTTTTAAAACTTTATTTTTTGTATAAATAGATTTTACATAATCGCTGTAGGCGCGGCTGTAAACGATTGGGAAATATATGTTGATGGTTTCATTAAACAGAGGAATATGAAAACCTGCATCAAATAAAAAACGATCTGTATTTGCGTTTGGTTCCCAGGCGTCGGCATAAGTTCCTATGTCTGCAAATATGCGCAACGGAATTTTAAAAGGTAAAATTGACAATGGATTTATATTGGAAGGTATGGTGGAATTTAAATTTATTGCTGCCAGCCAATTATCAGTTTTGCCAATCTTACTTGCCAACAGATCACTGCGGATTTTAAAACCACCATCCCTGATGATCATTTGCTGGCTGGCTAATCCTTCAAATTCATTTCTGCCGATAAAATAATTACTGTAAGTGTAATCCTCTTCACCATTAGCACCGGACATATTCAGGAAAAAGCGATTAATATTATAGCCATACTCATAATTTTTGTTTTCATCATAAAATAATTTTCCGGCAAACAAGCGTGCCTGCAATCCCCCATCAGGGTAGTTAAAAAAATAGGTTCCTTCAAAGTTTAACCTGAAAAAATTGGCAGAACCCTGCCCTGTAAGCACAGCAGAGAAAGGATATAAAGCACGCTGATTACGAATGCCAGCCTGCAGTTGATGGATGCTAAAATTCAAATTGCCTTTTGTAACAACATCGGTAATAACTGTATCGTTAACATTGATCGACGTATCAAAAGAGATGCGTAAGGGTTCTTCTTTTATAAAGAAAGATTTCCATTGAATGTATTTATGTGCCGTGCTTTTAGGATCTTTTTCTTTAAAACTTAATTCCACACCCGGTGTAAATTTGTGAAAACCAAATACAAACCGGTTGTTTTTGCTATCAGTAAAATCGTTCATAGAAAATTTGGAGACATTGATAAATACCGCTGCTTTTTGCAGCGATCCTTTTCCTGGATAGGCAGTATAACTTAGTTTGCCAATACCATTCATTTTTTTTGATCCTGTGCCATACAGTGGTACAGCAACAAACTGAAACGCAGATGGAGGGAATTTATAATTAGAAAATAGCCCTCCAATCATAAATTTATCATAGCTATTATAACCAATAGCAGGAGAGAAGATGAGAGCGTTTTTAGTTGGGTGCCTGTTATATTCTTTAAAACTTTTTGGTTTAAAAGGAGTTATTAATTTAAAACCGCTTAATTGCTGGCCAGGCAAAATTCCTTTTTTTGTAAGTTGTTCAAATGCTGAAGTATCATTTTGTAAATAATTGTCTAAAACAACTTTAAAATCTTTTGGTTGCGGATGTTTAAAGCTCCAGTTGGAATAATATTGTTGCATCATTTCACGAAACTTTTCATCTCCCAATTTTTCTTCAATCGTTTTTAACCATTGTGCAGTTTTTTGATACGCTACCAATCCATAATTAAGTGTATTAAATGCTGATGATGTAGTTTCAATAGGCTGATCTGTATGCTTTTTTGCTATGGTGCGAAAAGCTATTTCCTGCTCTTTTGTTTGTGGTCCATATTTTCTTCCAAGATATTTATTTTCGTAAAAAGAGTTAATTCCTTCATCCATCCAGGGATGTTGTCTTTCATTACTGGCAAGTATGCCGTAAAACCAATTATGTCCTACTTCATGTGCTATTATGCCATCTAACTGCTTGCCGGATATGGAAGGTGATATAACTGTAATGGTTGGATATTCCATACCCCCACCAAAACTTTGAGGCCCTTGTACAGCACTTATAATATTGTATGGATATTCGGCAACCTCTGCAGAATAAAACTTTGCGGCATCTTTTACATATTGCAAACTCTGCTTCCAGTTTTTTTTGTTTTGGGGAATATAATAAGTTTGTACTTCAATAATTTTTCCTGAGGGTAATTGGCAGGTGTCATTTTCAACTATAAAATCTTTGTTAGCAAAAATTGCAAAATCATGTACATTGTTTTGCAGATATTGTAATGTTTTAATTTTTATTACAGGTGTTACCTCAGTATTAAGAATTTTCTTTTTAATTGGAGCAGCCGATTTTTTTATAGCCGGTTTTTTTACAGGAAGAGAATTAATTTTTCTCGATTCTAACCACTTTCTTTCTTCTTTGTTTTGCAATTCGCCTGTTGCAGCAACAACATAGTTCTCAGGAACAGTTATTCGAATATCAAAATTGCCAAACTCGCTATAAAATTCACCCTGGTCCAAATAGGACATAGGATGCCAGCCCTCTTCATCATAAACAGCCGGTTTTGGATACCATTGTGTTAATTGAAACGACTCTTTATCATATCCGCCCCTCGAAAAATTAAACGGCAGCTTTACGTGAAAGGGTGTTGTAATGATAATTTGTTGTCGGGGTGCAAGGGGAGTTGGCAAAAGCAACTTAATGATATCTATATGTTCAGGGTGATCTTCTGTTTTGGCTGCCGTACCATTTACTTTAAAATCAAGACGGTTTATATAACCTTTTTGATCTATGCTCGAAAAATAAAATTTAGTGTTCCCATTTTCCAATAGCTGGTCGCTAAAAGCCGTGCGATCATTTTTATAGGCATTTGGCCAAAGATGAAACCATATATACCAGAGTGTATCAGGTGAATTATTAATGTAGGTCAGTTTTTCAAAACCATCCAGGGTTTTTTCTTTATCATTTAGACTAACATCAATAATGTAGTTTACCTGTTGTTGCCAGTATGCAGTCTGACAATTAGCAATGTGGAATAAACTGTTTACAATAATAAAGAAGAACGCTTTTCTCAAAGGTTGGTATTTCATCAAAAATAACGGAAACTAGTTTCAAGTCGTATTCTCTATTGTCGTAAAACTCACTCCACCATGATTGGCACGGGTGAGTCATAAGAAAAGTGCAATATTATATGAATGGGTTGCGAGTTGTGAGAGGTGAAACGCTTTTGACTTTTGATTTTGACATTTGACGTTTGACGTCTCACATACTTTACTTTCCTTTCCCCAAAAAAATAATACGTAAAGTGTGAATCATAATCTTAAAATCGAGTGCCAACGAAATATTTTCAATATACACCAGGTCAAACTTGCTGCGTTCAATCATTTCTTCTACATTTTCTGCATAACCAAACTGCACCATACCCCAGGAGGTAAGCCCGGGTTTTACCTTCAGTAAATATTTATAATAAGGAAATTGACTCACAATTTGATCAATATAAAATTTTCGTTCAGGCCTTGGGCCTACCAAACTCATGTCGCCTTTTAAAATATTCCATAATTGTGGCAATTCATCAAACCTCCATTTACGCATTGTCTTTCCCCAATTTGTAATACGTATATCGCTGTCCGAAGAAAGTGCCGGCCCGTTTGGCTCCGCATTCATTTGCATGGACCTGAACTTATGTACGTAAAAGGAATTTCCTTTATACCCAATCCTTTCCTGCCTGTATAAAATTGCACCCTTAGAAGATAGCCGTACTCTTATAGCGATATAAAGCATGAATGGAAACAAAAATAAAAATGAGAAAAAAGAAAATGAAATATCAATCAGGCGTTTAATGTTTTGCTGCCACTCGGGCATTAACTCTGTTTTTAAATCAATTAACACTGCTCCCAACACATTGCTTGTTTTTACAGATCCCGCCAATATATCCAGAGTGCTTGGCTGAATTTTTATATCTACATCTTTTTCGCTAAGACGGTCAATTATTTTTTCGATTGTTTTTTGCTCTTCTTTATTGATAGCAAGTATCACAGATTTTATTCTGTGAATATCTATTAGTGACTCGAGCTTATCCAACTCACCAATCCTGGGAAGGTTTTTATTATTGGGTTCATTTAAATTTAAAGGCACAAACCCGATTATTTTATATCCCTCTGCTTTTAATTTCTTTTCGGTTTCAGTGAATAACTGGAAAGCTTTTGATTTGTTACCAATAATGAGTGCATGAAATGTGATCTGGCCTCCGGAAAGTTGTTCTTTGGCTGCAGTTAATATAATTAATCGTGCAAAAAAAATGATGCACAAATGGATAAGAAATAATGCAGCGAACGCTAAATAATAATAAGAATAATTTTCCTTGACATCATCTATTAAAAATAAAAAAAACAAAATTATGGAACCGAGCATGCAGCATATAAAGGTTTTTGTAAACTCAGTCAGCCGCGATTTTTTGTACAGTGAATTATAACTCCCAATTAATACAAATAATATTAACCAGCCAAGTGGAATAAAAAAAATGCCTAACCAAAACTTATGATCGAGATTAAGCTGATTAGCGGAGAATAAAGGCTCGCCTAACAACCATTTACGGAATATAAAAAAAACTGCCCAGGAAAAAGCGGCTGCTACATAATCAGCTATCACATACCAACAGGGTTCAATATACTTTTTTAATGGCATGCAGTATGAGGTTCTTAGTCAAAAGTAATGGAAACGTACAATTCATATTTTATTTGAACCACAATAGACGCCCAGCAAACATAGGGTTTCACATAGAATAGGAAACAAATCTATGTCTGTATTTCTATGTGCCTTATATACCTATTGTGGTTCAATTATTCCGCTAAATATGAAGAAGATCAAAAAAAACCAACTCCACTATTTATGACGAAGACCCAGTTGATAGAGCAATATTGTTTTTCATCTTTTGTAAAATTTCATGCGCAACTTCCATAGCCCTCAATCCATCAATTTCATTTACTATTGGGCGGGTATTATTTTTTATAGCAGAAACAAACGCGTGTAGTTCCTGTTTAATGGCGTTCACTTCCGGAACCTGTGGGCTGGCAATTGAAATAGTTTTTTTTCCCGTTGATGTTTCAATATCAAATGTAAAAACATTCTTATCCTGCATGTTATTTAAACTGATGACTTCTGTTTTTTTATTTAAGAAATCAATGCCGATATATGCTTCTTTTTGAAACAGCCTCATTTTTCTCATTTTCTTCATCGATATGCGGCTGGAAGTTAAGTTAGCTACACATCCATTATTAAATTCAATACGTACGTTAGCAATGTCGGGTGTGTCTGTCATTACGGCTACACCACTTGCTAAAATATTTTTTACATCACTTTTTACAATACTCAATACAATATCTATATCATGGATCATCAGGTCAAGAATTACACTGACTTCGGTGCCGCGTGGATTAAATTGTGCTAAACGGTGCACCTCAATGAACATGGGATTTAAATCTAATGGCAGAATTGCCAGGAAGGCAGGGTTAAAACGCTCCACATGACCCACCTGGAATTTTATTTTTGATTCCTGCACCAATTTCACTAATTCATGCGCCTCCTCCATAGTATTTGCCATGGGCTTCTCTACAAATACATGTTTGCCCTGGCGCACTGCTTTTGCACAAAGATCAAAATGATAATTGGTTGGCGCCACTACATCCACCAGGTCACAGGCATGTAATAATTCATCTTCATTATGAAAACGCTTTAATCTATAAATATCGATAATTTCGCTGGCAGTAATATCGTCGGGGTCAAAAAAACCAGCTAATGTAACGTCCTGAATTTCCATCCAGTTGTTTAAATGAAATTTTCCCAGGTGCCCTGTTCCAAAAATGCCAGCTCTCAACATGTAAAAAATTTAAAAAAAATATAAAGATAATGGCAAGCTGATTGTGTTGTTAAAGATTGATAAACAAATGAAATATTTTCAAGCCACAGTGAAAAATCTTTTGGCATAGAGGCTGGAATACCAATTCCAATAAATCACCGTTTAGAATCTTCAAAGCAAAGAATTGGTAAAACGCGGTGAAATGGATGTTTACATTTGTACGGTCAGTAATGATAAAGAAAATTAGAATTTGACATTCCAGTAATTAAATCATTTATGAAAATTGCTTTTATTCTTTTTTGTATTTTTTTATTAACTGTCTGCAAAGCACAGCAAACAGAAAATATTATTATCATTACCACCGATGGATTAAGATGGCAGGAAGTGTTCAAAGGATTGGATTCGGCCATTGCCAACAATAAAAAATTCAACGAGGACGACAGCGCTTATCTTTTTAAAAAATATTGGGACATTAGTGAAATTGAAAGAAGAAAAAAATTAATGCCTTTTTTTTGGCACAGACTGGCACAGATAATTTTTGTTTTTTTAATCTGTGTACATTAGTGTAATCTGTGAGGCTTTAAATCAGTGAAACATCACCATAATGAACTATTCCGGAAAGACTCTTCATAGGCCGCATTGTATTTACTTACTCACCTACTTACTGTGTACTTCAGTAAGTTCTAAACAATTAACTTAAAGACTAATTTTTATTCACCAATGTCTATAAGAAATATATAAAGCAGCTATCGTACTGGCAGTATAAGTTTAAATGGGGCAAGTTTAATGGAGCAAGGAAAATTTATTATTCCTGTGCATTATTATTATAGCTTTTCTTTTGATTTATGTTTCGTGTTGATCCGATCTTAGTAAATGAAATAAAACGGATATCAAAAAAACAGCACAGGACGAAATAAAGATTACAAGCTCATAAAATGTTAGCATTCTGCAGGCGTTTAGTTCTTAGGAATTTTCTCGCGGTCAAGATAATTGAAATATTTAAAACGAATTGCTGAAATAGCAAATTGTTTTTTTGGAAATCTTCCAAACTTCGAAATTTTAGGTCACATCATAATGATATTTGCCATTCTTGTATTCCAATTATCGTATATGGATTTGTGTAAATAGTACATTAAATACTAAACAGCCCGAAAGAATTGAATATCAATGGATAAATTAAATCATATTTTATCCTTAATATATTAACAAAAAATTATTTTTTTTATTTTGAAAGTAAAAAAAACCTAATTTAACACCCGAAATACAAACCTTTTTGCCATGATAAGAAAATTTCTGCTTAAAATAACCTCAAGTTTAATTTTATTTCTATGCTTACAAACTGCATTTGCACAAAACAGAACTGTTACGGGAAGCATTAAAGACGCCCAGGGTGCTGGTATACCAGGTGTAACTGTTACGGTTAAAGGAACAAGCAGGGCTACTCAAACCTCATCCGACGGCACTTATAGTATTGAAGCGCCGGAAAATGGTACGCTTGTTTTTTCTGCTATCGGATATGGTACAAGCGAATTCCGTGTAAGCGGTATTAGTGAATCAATTACACTGGAAACATCAACTACCAGTTTAAATGAAGTGGTTGTAACAGGTTATGGTACTGCAAGAAGAAAGGATCTTACCGGTTCCACTTCAAGCGTTAGAGAAAAAGATTTTAATAAGGGAGTTTTTACTGCGCCCGATCAATTGATTCAGGGTAAAGCCGCCGGTGTTTTAGTTATTAATAATACTGGGCAGCCGGGAGGTTCAACAACGGTAAGAATTCGTGGTAGCTCTTCCATCAGGTCTGGCAACCAGCCTTTATTTGTAATCGATGGAGTTCCACTATCTGGCGGCTCGGCCCGTCCCGGTGGAAATGGAGGAGAGTACGGAAATGATGCTGGCAATCCGCTAAATTTTATAAATCCAAATGATATTGCCAGTATTGAAATTTTAAAAGACGCCTCTGCCACTGCCATTTACGGTTCGAGAGGCGCAAATGGGGTAGTACTAATAACTACCAAACGTGGCAGGTCCGGAGCGCCTCAAATAGATGTAAGCGCATCTGCCAGTGCAGCCAGGGTTTTAAAAAAATTAGAAGTTTTAGACGCCAATGAATATAGGCAGGCTTTAAAAGACTATTCAATCACCAGTGGCGATTTTGGTGGAGATGTAGATGCATTTGATGCCATTACCCGTACAGCAATAACTCAAAACTATAATATAGCAGTTGGAGGTGGAACTGAAAATGGGAGGTATCGTATCTCTGCAGGGTATCTTAATCAGCAAGGTGTAGTTGAAACTTCGGAGCTAAAGAAAATAACGGCCAACTTAACAAGTAATTTTAGATTTTTAGAAAGTAAAAAATTAGGGCTTGATGTAAATGTGCTCGTGACGCAGACTAATGAGCAGATAGCACCCATTTCAGCCAATGTTGGCTTTGTGGGTAATTTAATATCACAGGCGCTCCAATGGAATCCCACCCATCCTTTAATAAAACCCGGCACTGATTCAGCGTGGATTGACCCTGCAGTAGGAGCCACCACTATTAATCCTCTTGCACAGTTGAATTATTTTGACGATAAAGCAAAAATTAATACCATCATTGCCAGCATATCTCCATCTTACAAAATAACCAATGCGCTAGAGTATAGATTTTTATACAGTGCTAACCGCCAGGTTGGAATAAGAAGAGGGCAGGTGAACAGGCTGTTAAATGCCGTAGGAATAGAAAAGCGGGGCACGGCCTTTATAGGAAACCAGGAGCAGACAAACACCCAGATCACCAATACTTTGAATTTTAATAAACAGCTTACTCCTGATTTTAATTTAAACGCTACTGGTGGTCATGAATGGCTCACTTTTGATACTAGAGGAAATGGTGTAAGGGGTCTGGATTTTACAAACGTCGGTTTAGATTATTATGATTTTCTCCAATACAGTACCCAGGGCGACAGGTCTCTTTTTTCCTTTGCTTCTCCTACTACAGAACTTCAATCTTTTTTTGCAAGAGCTATTATGAATTATAAGGATAAGTATTTAGTAACCGGAACAATAAGGGCGGATGGTTCAACCAGGTTTGGTGAAAACAATAAGTACGGCTACTTCCCTTCAGTGGGTGTTGCATGGAATATTTCTCAGGAAGATTTTTTAGCAAACAATAATATTGTGAACAATTTGAAATTACGTTTGAGCTGGGGTAAAACCGGTAACCAGGAATTCCCTTCAGGCGCTTCCCAGAACAGGTTTGGATTTGGCCAGCAAACTATATCCCAGTCTAATTATGGTAACCCGGATTTAAAATGGGAAACATCGACTACCACAAATGCAGGAATTGATTTCGGCATAATAAGCGACAGGTTAACTGGTTCAATTGATTACTTCTATAAAAAAACGACCGATGTGTTATTTGAACAAAATATTGTACAACCTGCACCCGGTGGAAGAATCTGGATCAATTTGGATGGTAGCGTGGTAAACAAGGGAGTTGAAATAATGCTAACAAGCGCTTTGAAGAGAAGTAAAAATATCAATTGGAATCTTAGTGGTAACGTTTCCTTCCTTGACAATACCGTAAGCGGGTTAACCGGTTTTTATGAAACAGGTGAGCTTAGAGGCCAGGGTTTTTCGGATGTTGTAAGTCAAAGAGTGGTGGCCGGGCAACCATTGAACGTTTGGTATCTCAGAAGGTTTGAAGGTATTGATAAAGGCACAGGGCAAAGTGTTTATACCGATGAAGGAAATACACTCTTTTATTCAGGAAGCCCTAACCCTAAAACGATAATAGGAATATCATCAGATTTTAGCTATAATAAGTTTGCGGCAACCATTAACATGAATGGTACGTTTGGACATTATATATTCAATAACACGGCTGCCTCAGTTTTAGGAATAGGTAATTTAGGTAACCGCAATATAGCTAAGAACCTGATAGGAGGAGATACTAAAGAAGCTCTTTCTAATGCCCCTGCACCATCTACCCGAAACCTTGAAAAAGGGAATTATATAAAAATGGCTAATGCAACTCTTAGTTATAGGGTAGGCGATGTTGGTAGAAATATCAGGAATGTGAATATTTCACTCACTGGTCAAAATCTGTTTGTTATCACCAAATATACTGGCTTTGATCCGGAAGTGAATACTGAGGGTGGTATTAACGGAATACCCTCGTTGGGCATTGAATATATACCCTATCCCTCAGCCAGAACAATTCTTTTAGGAATAAGCATTTCGTTATAGTTAAAACTTTTTATATGAGATTTCATAAAATTTTAGTGAGTTTATTTATAGTTGTTTTATTTTCCTGCACCAAGTTAGATGAGGATTTTAGGGGTGAGCTTCAGCAGGGCAACACGGCAAATATTACGCCTGCTGAATTATTAATAGGTGCTTATAATTCACTTAATGGTCAATTTGAGGCAAATGGTAATTTAAACAATTCAGCGCAGGTTACTTCTGATGAAACAATTGTACCTACGCGTGCTGGTGACTGGGATGATAATGGACTATGGAGGGCATTGTTTCTTCATACCTGGAATGCCGACCATAGTTTCTTAAGGGGTGCATTTGAGGGCTTATTGGGAGCACAGTTTGCCGCTTCCAATGTGCTGCAATTTAATCCTTCAGCCCAACAAGCTGCAGAAGCAAGATTTATCAGGGCATTATCTATGTTTTGGGTATTGGATGGCTGGGACCAGGTACCCTACCGGGAAGACCTGACTGATTACAGGATAGCACCAAAAACTTTAAAAGGTACTGAGGCTGCTGACTTTATTATAAGTGAGCTTGAGGCTATTATGAATACCCTTCCTGATACCGGTCCGGCATATGTAGCAAATAAAAATGCGGCAAGGGCACTATTAATGAAGGTTTATTTAAATAAAGGCGTATATGCAAACAGGGCAGCACCTGTTTTTAATGCAGCAGATATGACCAAAGTAATTACTTTGGCAGACCAGATAATTGCGAGTGGTAAATATTCTTTGAATGATAATTTCTTTGATGGCTTTGCTCCGGATAATGATGTAAAATCAAAAGAGAGCATCTTCACCCTATTTAATAGTTCCAGTGCTAACAGGGGAGGAAATGTTCGTGGATATGCTTACTCGGTTTCTCATTACAACATGAATCCCGATGGCTGGAATGGCTGGTCAACACTTTCTGAATTTTATGATAAGTTTCAGCCAACTGATCAGAGGAGAGGCATATACTATAATTATCCGGCAGGGCCTCCAAATCCCGGTAAAAGGCAAAACGTGGGATTTCTTATAGGGCAGCAATATAACTTAACCACAGATGCGCCCCTGAATGCCAGAAACCCTTCTTCTGCTCCCTTGGCTTTTAAAAGGGAAGTGAAGATAAGAGAAACAGATCCAAATACTTTGGAAGTAGCAGGAATAAGAGTACTTAAGTATGCTTTTGATTATGCAACTCCCGGAGATCAGAAAAATAACGATGAAGTTTTGTTCAGATATGCAGATGTTTTACTGATGAAAGCCGAAGCTATGTTAAGGTCAAATAATGCTGCCGGCGCATTGCTCATTGTAAATCCAATACGCTTAATACGCAATGCCTTGCCCTTAGCTTCAGTTGATTTAAATGGCATGCTCGATGAGAGAGGACGTGAAATGTATTGGGAGGGCTTTAGAAGACAAGACCTGATAAGGTTCGGTAAATATTTACAAGCCTGGCAGGAAAAACCTGCAGATGCAGGTACAAAAAACCTTATATTCCCTATTCCGAGCTCCCAATTAGCTGTTAACCCGAATCTAACCCAAAATCCCGGATATAATAATTAATCAAATCTTTAAAATAAATTTTAAAAGGTCATCTCAAAAATGACCTTTTTTTGCTTTTATGAGCAGGAGTCTTAAATACCATATATTTTATCTCTTCATTCTGTTCTTTTCATGCAATCCTGGTAAACAAAAACAATTCGCTTCACCCCTTTTTGAACTACAGGAATCAACTGGTATTGATTTTTTTAATAGCATAAGCCATTCAAAAGATTTCAATTTACTTACATATCGTAATTTTTATAATGGCGGGGGAGTAGCCATAGGCGATGTTAACAATGACGGGCTTGCCGATGTCTTTTTTACAGCCAACATGGGTAGCAACAAGCTTTATAAAAATAAAGGCAACTGGCAATTTGAAGATATTTCAGAAAAGGCAGGTTTCGTTGAAAAGCAAGACTGGAGTACCGGCGTTGTCATGGTAGATATAAATCACGACGGCTGGCTGGATATTTATGTTTGTAATGCTGGATATGTTAATAATACTGTTCCGGAAAGCAGGTTGTATATTAATAATGGAGCTTCTTCTAATGGTGAGATTAATTTTACTGAATCTGCCGAAGCATACGGGTTAACAAATAAAGGAGGTTATTCTACACACGCTGCCTTTTTTGATTATGATCTTGATGGAGACCTTGATGCCTTTATCATCAACAATAGCTTTATCCCTGTAAATACGCTCAACTATACCAACAAAAGAGATTTAAGATCAGTAGATTGGCCTGTCGCTGAATTTTTAAAAGGTGGCGGCGATCGTTTTTTTAGAAATGACAACGGTAAATTTAAAGAAGTCAGTCGTGAAGTTGGTGTGCATGGTAGTTTAATTAGTTTTGGTTTGGGAGTTACCGTTGGAGATGTTAATGGAGATCATTATCCTGATGTGTATGTATCAAATGATTTTTTTGAAAGGGATTACCTGTATATTAATCAAAAAAACGGGTCATTTAAGGATGAATTAGAAGATTGTATAAGCCATACAAGCCAGGCTTCTATGGGTGCTGATATGGGCGATATTAATAACGATGGCGCTGTAGATATTTTTACTACAGATATGCTTCCGGAAGATGATTACCGGTTAAAAACTACTTCTTCTTTTGATAATATTGATGTATATAGATTATTTGTTAAACAGGGATTCTATCATCAATTTATGCAAAATACTTTGCAGCTTAATAATGGGGATGGTCAATTTGTCGAAAACGGGTTTTATAGTGGCGTGGCTGCATCTGACTGGAGTTGGGGGGCATTAATGTTCGATGCGGATAATGATGGTTTAAATGATATTTATGTATGCAATGGTATTTATAATGATGTAACTGACCAGGATTTTATCAACTTTTTTGCTGATGACATAATACAAAAAATGGTGTTGACAGGCAAGAAAGAAGAGGTTGATAATATCATTTCTAAAATGCCTTCGGTCCCTGTTTTGAACAAAGCATTTAAAAACGAGGGAAATCTGAAATTTTCCGATGCCGGTATTTCCTGGGGTTTTACACAGCCTTCTTTTTCTAACGGTGCAGCCTATGGCGATCTGGATAATGATGGTGATCTTGATCTGATAATCAACAACGTAAATTCAAAAGCATTTATTTATAAAAACAATAGCCGGGAAAATGGTAAAAACAATTACATCGGGATTTTATTAAAAGGAAAAGGATATAACACGTATGCTGTAGGCAGTAAAATAAAAATATATAAAGACTCCCAGGTTTATTATAGGGAACTAATTCCAAGCCGGGGTTTTCAATCATCAGTCGATTATAAACAGATAATTGGTTTAGGTACAAACTCACAGGTAGATTCTATGATCATTGTATGGCCTGACAAGACATACAGCAGGTATGAGAAGCCGGAATTAAACATAGTTCATAGACTTCAACAGCCGGAGCAAAAAGGAAAGTTTTTGGAAACAAACCATGCGGTACTCAAAACGATTTTGCAACCTGTATCAAATAGCATGGATAAGCATACCGAAGATGACTTTATAGATTTTTACTATGAACGAAACCTACCGGAAATGTTGTCAAGACAAGGGCCTAACATTGCTAAGGCTGATGTAAACAACGATGGGCTGGAGGATGTATATATTGGAGGAGCAAAAGGGCAGGCAGGGCAATTATATCTGCAAACCACCAAAGGATTTATAAAAAAAGATGAAAAATTATTTAAACAATTTGCAGGCTTTGAAGACGTGGCAATTTTGTTTTTTGATAGTGACGGAGACAAGGATATGGATTTATTTATTGGAGCCGGCGGGAATAATGTACCACCGAAAACCAAAGAACTACAACACCGGTTATATAAAAATGACGGCAGGGGAAATTTTGAAATAGATATAGCAGCCTTTCCCAATAACAATATGAACATATCAGTTGCAGTAGAAAATGATTTTGACAGTGATGGCGACCTGGATTTATTTGTAGGCAGCCGTAGCGTACCTTATGTCTATGGTACAACACCGGAAAGTTATTTATTTCAAAACGATGGCAACGGGCATTTTACAGATGTGGCGCGAACACTAAATCCTGCTATAAGTAAAGCAGGCATGCTAACCGGTGGAGTATGGGCCAATGTTAGTGGCGATGAAAAAAAGGAATTGATTATTACCGGCCAATGGATGACAACAAAAATATTTTCTTATCAGAACAATAGATTTATAGAACAAACAAACACAGGTCTTGAAAAGCTTTATGGCTGGTGGCAAACCATTGCTGAAGCAGATGTAAATGGCGATGGCAGGCAGGATTTGATTATAGGAAATATTGGAGAGAACTTTTATTTAAGGCCTAACGCAAAAAACCCTGTAAAATTATGGGTAAATGATTTTGACCAAAACGGCACAATAGAACAGTTTTTAACCCGTACAGTAGCAGGCAAGGATGTGCCGGTATTTTTAAGACGAGAAATAATCGATCAGTTTCCTGGTTTAAAGAAAAGCAACCTCAAGCACAGCGACTATGCCAAAAAAACTATACATGATCTGTTTTCAAAAAACCTGCTGGATCAATCAGAGCAGCGGTTGTTTAATTATGCACAATCGGTGGTAGCCATAAATAATGGTAATGGAAGTTTTAATGTACAGGCCCTCCCTATGATGGTACAATTGTCAAGTGTAAATGCCGTGCATTGCACCGATATAAATAATGATAACAAAACTGACTTAATTCTTGGAGGCAACCTGTTTAATTTTCCTCCACAGTTCGGAAGAGTTGATGCCAGCTACGGTCATATACTGTTGAACAATGGTAAGGGAAACTTTCAATGGATAGAACCCAAACAATCAGGCTTAAATCTGCGGGGAGCTATCAAAGACATAGAAGAAATAAGCGGCATCAACAGCAAACGCTGGTTGTTGGTAGTACAAAATGATCAAAAGCCGGAATTGTTTCAAATTGGAACTAGATATGAAAAATTAGCTATCGGCAATAACAAATGAGGAGTAGGAAATGAGCATTAAAAAAAGGAATATAATTTTTGCCAGCCTGGCTTTAATTATTTTTATTTCAGCGTGTTCACCAGAAAATAAAAAAATAAACGCGTTATTCGAGACGTTGGACAGTAAGCGTACCGGGCTTGACTTCAGCAACCAGCTTTCCTATAATAAAGAGTTCAATCTTTTTAATTACATGTATTTCTACAATGGTAGTGGCATGGGAGCGGGAGATTTTAATAATGACGGATTGGTTGATTTATTTTTTGGCTCAAACCAACAACAGAATAAAATTTATCTGAATAAAGGGAATTTGCAGTTTAAAGATGTTACAAAAGAAGCACAGATTCCAGAAGATGGAGGCTGGTCAACCGGTATATCTGTGGTCGATATAAATAATGACGGCTTCCTGGACATATATGTTTGCCGCGTTGGTAATTATGAAATTCTGCATAGTAAAAATCAATTGCTCATAAACCAGGGGATTGATAAAAATGGTGTTCCAACTTTTGTTAATAGAGCGAAAGAGTATGGATTAGATTTTTCCGGCTTCAGTACTCAAGCGGCTTTTTTTGATTATGATATGGATGGTGATCTTGATATGTTTTTACTCAATCATTCTGTACATGAAAATGGTAGTTTCCGGCCTCGAGAGGATTTTGCAGATTCCTACAATCCTTTGTCCGGAGATCGTATTTACCGGAATGATAGCGATTCCCTCTCTTTAGGAAAAAACAAGGGGGAGGTTCATTTTACTGATGTAACAAAAGAAACAGGAATTAATAGCAGTTCCATTGGTTATGGTTTGGGACTTGCTATTGCTGATATAAATATCGATGGCTACCCTGACATCTATGTTGGAAATGATTTTCACGAGAACGACTATTTATATATCAACCAAAAAAATGGAATTTTTAAAGAGCAAGGTGAAGAACAGATGATGCACACCAGCAAATTTTCCATGGGCGTAGATGTTGCAGATATTAATAATGATGCTTATCCTGAAATCATTTCAATGGACATGTTGCCCTTTGATCCATATGATCTAAAACGCAGTTTAGGCGATGACTATGATATTTTTAATTACAAAATACGTAACGGATACACTTACCAGTATACAAGGAACAATCTTCAGTTCAATCGTAAAAATGGAATGTTTAGTGAAACTGGTTTGTACAGCGGCATAGCTGCTACAGATTGGAGTTGGGCGCCCTTGTGGTTTGATTTTGATAATGATGGTTTGAAAGACCTGTTTGTTTCCAATGGGATCCCAAAAAGAATGAATGATATCGATTACATCAATTTTGTTTCTAACGGCGAAATACAAAAAAAGATATTAGCAAATGACATGGAAAAAGATGTGTCGCTGATTGATAAATTTCCCGAAATAAAATTGCCAAATAAATTTTTTAAAAATAATGGTGATCTTTCGTTTAAAGATCAAGAAATAAATATTGAAAGCAACCTGCGAACTTTTTCTAATGGAGCCGTGTATGCAGATTTTGATAATGATGGCGACCTGGATATTGTTGTAAATAATATTGACGATGCTGCTTTGCTGTACGAAAATAAAACCGCCGATACAGCTGCAAAAACTTCATTACAAATAATATTAAAAGGATCTGAAAAAAATATCAATGCAGTAGGAGCAAGACTTATTTTGTATGCAAACAATGAGATCAGAACTTATGAAAAATTCCCGGTGAAGGGTTTTCTTTCCAGCATGGAAATCCCACTTCAAATCGGTTTAAAAAATACTAAAATTGATTCTGCTTTTTTTATCTGGCCCGATAATACTTACCAGCAATTTTCCATCGTAAATAATTCAGAACAAATAAAAATTACGTATAAAAAAAATCTTCCCCTATTCAATTTTGATAGGTTGCAAAAGCACGATCATGACACTTCATATCAAACAGAAGACATTACAAAAGAGTTGGGTTTAGCTTTTCTTCACGAGGAAAATCATTTCGGTGAATTTGACCGGGAGCCATTGATCCCACACATATTTTCTACGGAAGGACCTGCATTGTCTGTTGCCGATATTAATAAAGATGGTTTGGAAGATGTATTTATTGGTTCTGCAAGGAATAAAAAATCTGCCATTTTTTTACAACAGGCTTCCGGCACTTTTATTCATTCCAAGCAAACCGTTTTGGAAAATGACAGTATTTTTGAAGATGTGGATGCCTGCTGGGCTGATATGAATAATGATGGGCATATTGACCTTGTAGTGGCCAGTGGTGGTAATGAGTTTTACGGCCAGGATGAGCATAATACGCCAAGGATTTATTTAAATGACGGCAAAGCCAATTTTACCCGGTTGTACAATCCTTTTGATAGTTTATACCTGACGGCATCATGTGTAGTACCTAACGATTTTAATGGTGATGGCTTCATGGATTTGTTTATTGCTGCAAGGACTGTTCCCTGGGAATATGGTCAAATTCCAAAATCTTATCTATTGTTGAACGATAGAAAAGGACGATTTAAAGATGTTACTGATTTATATGCAGAAGGATTATCAAATACAGGTTTTGTAACGCAGGCATTATGGTTTGATATTGATAAAGATGGCGATAAAGATATCTTGCTTTCTTTAGAATGGGATGGCCTTACTGCGTATATAAACAATAATGGAAAATTCACCAAAAAGCTGTTGACAAAAGAAAAAGGTTGGTGGAATTTTATTTTGCCCTGCGATGTTGATAATGATGGTGATATAGACTTAGTGGCCGGGAACTTGGGTTTAAACAGTCGTTTAAAAGCATCAGGAAGCAAGCCTGTGCACCTTTATTATAACGACTTTGATGGCAATGGAAAAAAAGAACAGTTGCTGACTTATTACGTAAGTGAAAAAGAAATTCCTTTTGCAAATAAAGCAGAATTGGAAAAGCAAATGCCGGTACTGAAAAAGAAATTTTTGTATGCAGAAGATTTTGCAAAGGCCACACTTAATGATCTGTTTAGTTCTGAGAAACTAAAAAAAACTGAAATCTTATCAGCCGATTATTTTTCAAACGCAATCTTTATCAATAATGGAAATCTTCAGTTCGAAGCAAAAGCCTTGCCCTGGCAGGCACAACTTAGTTCTTATAAAGATGCTGTGATTATAAATGCAAACAATGATAATCTTCCTGATATATTATTGATGGGAAATTATTACGACAATAATATTGAAATGGGCAGATACGATGCTGATTTTGGAACCATGCTCACCAACCAGGGAAAAGGATCATTTACCTGTCAATCTCTGAATGGCCTGGCACTGAAAGGACAGGTGAGACATATTTCTCCAATTAATATTAAAAAGCGGGTAGCTTATATATTAGCACGTAACAATGATAGCATCCGGATAATAAAATTTAAAAATAATAGTGGTTATCGGGATGCTGCCGTACTAAAGCTTCACTAAGTTTATTTTCTTGCCAGCTTTATGAAATGATTTTCAATTTCACTTTGGTTTCATCAGCTAAAACCTGCTTTATCGTTATGATTATAAATTTCCTTTCTTCATTTCTTGTGCTGCATAATTAGTAGCCCTTGCCGTTAGTGCCATATAAAAAATAGATGGACTTTGATTTCCGGTGCTTGTCATACAGGCTCCATCTGTAACAAATACATTTTTACAATTATGAAATTGGTTCCACTTATTAAGTAAAGATGTTTTTGGATTTTTACCCATCCTGCATCCGCCCATTTCATGAATATCTCTTCCGGGCGCCCAATGATTATCATGTTGTGTTATATTTTTTACGCCTCCTGCATCAAGTGATTCAGCACTCGTAATAAAAAAATCTTTTAGCAATCTTTCATCGTTGTCATCATAAGCAACATTTGTAACAATAAGCGGTATTCCCCATTGATCTTTTTTATCCTTACTCAATGCCACAAAGTTTGATTCTTTAGGAATAGTTTCACCCTGTATATACATGTACATATGCCATCCGCCTGCTTCACCCATGGCGTCTTTAAATGCTGCACCAATTTGTTCATCCAATTTATTTCCTGCACCACTGTCACGCCACGCACCCATAAAAGCCATGTAGCCACCAACAAAATCCATATCGTTTTTATGAATGTTCCTGAAGTTGGCCATCATGCACTCAGAAGGACGGCGACCGTAATAATATTTGTCTTCATAACCCTCCACGTCACCTTTTAATGAACCACGATAATTATGAAAGGCTACATATTTACCAAGCAACCCATTATCATTTCCAAAACCATTTGGAAAGCGGCCTGAGGTGGAATTTAATAAAATAAGATTGCTGTTTAATGCAGATGCATTCATGAAAATAACTCTCGCAAAATAATCTGTTGATTGTTTTGTATTGGTATCAATAATTCTAACACCAACTGCTTTGCCTTTTTTTTCGTTGTAGATAATAGAATGGACAACAGAAAATGGCCGCATTGTTAAATTACCGGTTCTTTTTGCCCACGGCAATGTAGAAGATACGGAGCTAAAATAACCGCCAAAAGGGCAACCACGCGAACATAGATCTCTTGCCTGGCAGGTCCCCCGTCCCTGTTGTAAATGAATATCCTGTGCTTGTGATAGTTGTGCCCAGCGACCTTGTATCATGAAACGGTCTTTATATTTTGCACTGATCTTTTGCTTCACATCTTTTTCTACACAATTCATTTCAAAAGGCGGAAGGTATTCACCATCAGGCATTGCTTCGAGTCCATCCTTATTCCCACAGATACCCGCAAATGTTTCAACATAGGAATACCATGGTGCGAGTTCTTCGTAACTAAGCGGCCATTCTATTCCATAGCCAAACCGCGCAGGGTTTATAAATTCATATTTGCTCCATCTGGGACAGGCACGTCCCCAAATAAGTGATTTGCCGCCCACCTGGTAACCACGAATCCATAAAAAAGGTTTATCCTGTACGTATGGATGATCATTATCTTTTATGAAAAAATGTGCGATGGCTTCACTAAAGCCTCCATATTGTGTAGTTAGTGGATTCGCTTTCAAAAATTCCGCTGGCATTTGGCCCCTGTGCTTAAACTCCCAGGGATTCATATTAGCAGTGGGGTAATCTTTGTTATGTTCCACATTTCTTCCTCTTTCGAGCACCAGCGTTTTTAATCCTTGCTCACATAATTCTTTTGCTGCCCATCCGCCGCTAATTCCGGAACCGACAACAATGGCATCAAAAGTATTTTGCTCAATGCCCCTAGAATTAATATTTACAATCAGCGAATCTCCAGGCATAAAAAATATTGAAATAAAAATGATTACTGCCGGTATTAAAGTTATTGCATTTTATATCCTTTTATACTGGTCAATTTTTTAATTACAAAATGAAAAGGGACAATCTCATATTTTATTTCTGCTTGTTTCAGAGGAACATTTGGTTAGTTGAATTTAAGATCAGCATTGATCCTTCTTTAATAACGTTTCGTACTTTGTATGTTTTATGATACAGTCACGCTAATTTATTTTTAGGATAGTAATTAATTTTTCTTTACAATTATTTTACTTATAAACTATGGAGAAAACCAAAGTCGCCATTTTAGGAGCCGGATTTGTTGCAAATATTCACATTGAAAGTTATCATCGCTTTGTACCCGAAGCAGAAATTGTAGCCGTGTATACACGGGATATTCAAAAGGCAAAAACCTTTGCAAAAAAACATCATATTCCAAAATGGTATGATGATTTGGATGACATCATACAAAATTCCGGATGTCAAGTAATAGATATTTGCCTGCCCAACTTCGTTCACTTTGAAGCAACCATGAAAGCCGCCGCCGCCGGTAAGCATATCATAATTGAAAAACCACTATCTGTTACATTGGAAGAGGCAGATAAAATGATTGCTGCGTGCAAAAAGGCCCGCGTAAAATTGATGTATGCAGAAGAACTTTGTTTTGCACCTAAATATGAAAGAGTTCGTCAAATGGTATATGAAGGAGCTATAGGTGATATTTATATGTTGAAACAAAGTGAGAAGCATTCGGGGCCACATTCCGATTGGTTTTATGATATAAACCTTTCCGGTGGCGGCGTATTGATGGATATGGGTTGTCATGCAATAGCCTGGTTCAGGTGGATGCTTAAGAATGCAAAAGTTAATAGCGTTTATGCTACTATGTCAACTGTGTTACATAAAGGAAGAACAAAAGGTGAAGACAATTCAGTGGTTATTGTTGAGTTTGAAAATGGGGTAACTGCTGTTGCCGAAAACAGTTGGGCAAAGCACGGAGGAATGGATGATAAAAGCGAAGTGTATGGAACAGGAGGTGTTGTATATGCAGATTTGTTTATGGGCAATGCCTCAATTGCTTACAGCAAAAGCGGCTACGGCTATGCGTTAGAAAAAGCAGATACAACGATAGGCTGGACCTTTCCGGTTTTTGAAGAAGCTTTTAACCAGGGTTACCCGCATGAGCTGAAACATTTTATAGAATGTGTGCAACAAAATAAAGAGCCGTTAGTAACAGGCGAAGATGGGCGTGCCGTTCTTGAAATTATTTATGCCGCTTACGCTTCCGCCGCTGAAGGGAAAAAAATAATGCTTCCATTTGCTCCTAAGGTTTCTAAACCAATTGATCTTTGGCTGGGAAGTTTGTAGGAATTTTAAATTTCACACAAAGATGAAGAATAGACGCAAGAACAAAACTTTGCGGGATTCTTCTAAGGTGCGTTTCTAATTATCGCTCATGAATTTTGGTCGGTGGAGGCACCTACCGGGCTGTGCCGTGGTTTGTGCCTGCCTGTCCGGTAGGCAGGTCCTCAAACCACTTGGGATGCGACAATATGAAATGTATCCTTCTTATTTTTTTTTGCGTGAAAAAATATCAAAAAAATATGAAACTTTTTATTGGTGGTACTTATGAATCAATGTCGAAAAGGGCTGTTGATGATATGATGGAACTAATTCAATCTCTTAAGAATCCGGTATTGTGCACAGCTTCCGGTGATACGCCTGCAGGCTTATACAAAGAATTACTTAACCAGGTGAGCAGAAATAAAACTGATGTTTCAGGCTGGTATTTTGTTGGCCTCGATGAATGGTTGGGCATGAATGGAAATGATGAAGGAAGCTGCCGGTTTCATTTGAATAATCAATTATTTCATCCATTACATGTACCCGAAAATAACATTAGTTTTTTTGACGGGAGAGCAAAAGATGTAGAGGCAGAATGTGTCAGGATTGAAAATTTTATAAACGAAAAAGGAGGCATTGATGTGGCAATAGTTGGACTTGGATTGAATGGGCATGTAGGAATGAATGAGCCTGGTTCGTCTCCATTTTTACATTCACACGTAGCTGAAATAGATAGCATAACGCAGCAGGTTGGTCAAAAATATTTTAAAGAAAAACAGCAACTTACTAAAGGTATTACATTGGGAATAGCAAATCTCTACGAAGCCCGCAATGTTATTCTTCTTATTAGTGGCAGTAAGAAAGCAGAAATTGTAAAGCAGGTTCTTGAAGAAGAAATTTCAGAACAATTGCCGGCAAGCTTATTACGCAGTCATAAAAATTTAAGTGTTTATTTAGATGTTGAAGCCGCAAGCCTTTTACAAAACAATAAAAATGGATAGTACAAATATTATCGGCATTGACCTTGGGGGAACTAATATCCGGGGAGGTTTGGTAAAGGAAAATATTTTGTCAAAAATTATTTCAATAAAAATTAATGCGACGGGTTCTGAAGAAGAAGTTTTGAAAGAATTGTTTTCGGTAACTGATGAATTAATGAATAGTTCAGTAAAGGCAATAGGAATAGGTGTTCCAGGACTTGTTGATATTGAAAAAGGAATTGTTTTCGATGTTATAAATATTCCTTCATGGAAAAAAGTGCCATTGCAAAAATGGATGGAAGAACGCTATCACTTACCTGTTATTATTAATAACGACGCCAATTGTTTTGCGCTTGGTGAATTTTATTTTGGAAAAGGAAAGGGCTGCAACTCCATGGTTGGGCTCACGATTGGCACAGGCTTGGGCTCCGGACTTATTCTAAACAAAAAATTATACTCCGGGAAAAACTGTGGTGCCGGAGAATTTGGAACAGCAGATTACCTTGATCAATGTTATGAATATTATGCAAGTGGACAATATTTTACCAACGTGTATAAAACAGATGGAGAGATTGTTTTTCAAAAAGCAAAAAAGGGAGATCTGCAAGCCATAAAAATGTATGAAGAAATGGGGACACATCTTGGAAATGCTGTAAAGATGATATTGTATGCATTGGATGTTGAATTAATTATTCTTGGTGGATCCGTAAGGCATGCTTTTTCTTATTTTTCAAAAACCATGTGGCAGCAACTTCAAACCTTTGCATTTCAAAAGTCTTTGGAAAAATTACAGGTAGAAATTTCAGAATTAGAAAATGCAGCTGTGTTGGGAGCAGCAGCTTTGTATTATGACCTACACAAATAAAAAAAGACAGAGTTCTTTCTTAAATGTATGGGTAACTTTTTATTGATTGAATAAGGGAAAGAACGTTTCAATTGTTGCGGTGATGATGGCTTAGTCCAATTTTTGAGTAACCAATCTACATCACCGGGTAAAAAATTCTTGTTATCCATTTGCTTGTGTCCTGTTCTTTCATGCGGTCTGTTACCATCGATTGAAATGGAATGGCAGGAGCTAATCTTCTATAATCGTTTACATAATTGTCCATTTCTTTAAATCCTTTTTGTATGGAATGAAACCCACCTTTAATTTCTGTAACCAATATTTTCCCACCGCCCAGCATCCATTTATAAGAAATGTTTCCGGAATCTTTCAATCTTTTATTGACCGGAATGGCTACGCGGGTTAGAAAATTAATGCTGTCCTTGGTGGTAATGTTTAGCATAGGATCGCCGGTTGCTGTGGCAGAATTGCTGCGGGCATAGTGATTGAGTTGATTAATAAGTTCGTAAATAAATGGAGTGGTTGGATACCTGGACGAGATGGCAAAAGTGGAGATTAATATAGAATCCACCACCGATTCCTGTTTTATGTGTAAACCATAAATGTTTTCGTTTTTGGAAAAGTACAAATTCATCTGTTCAAGAATTTTTTCAATGTCACTTTCAATCTTCTTCAATCTAAAATATCTTTGTATTCGCACAAGTGGGTTACCCGAAGTTGCAACTGATCCTGTCCAAGCTAATTTAACTGAATCTGTCTTCAGCGGAATAATGTGCAACAAAGTTTTTGCTGAAATTTTATTCCCACTGATTGAAATAAATAAAGGATTTATGCTTTTATCGTCTATAGTATACGTATTACCACTCAGGTAAAAGGGTTGCCCTAAGCTAACTGAAGTATGATCGGTATTTGTTTCGGGCCACCAATTTTTCCACTTGCTAATAGTTAAACTTCTGTATAAACCTTCTGCATTAGCTTTAACAGATGTACTTCTGTTTACTGATACAACATTGGGAATAAACAGATATGCAAAGGCCGCCATAAGTAAAAAAAATATAAGAAACGCGATAAACCATTTTTTCATTACTGCAACATTACAATTCTGATAATCAAATTTTACTTAAATAAAGCTAAATTCAATAATTAGTTAATAAATAATGTTATGATATACCGCTTGCTTTTTGTTTTTTGGATTTTAGTAATCACTAGTATTTCAAATGCACAAGATCCCTGGATCATCAATGCAGATAAAATTGATCCTTCAAATTATTACGGCATCACAGTGGCCAATGGTATGATAGGAATTGTTTCATCACCCGAACCTTTTAAAATAAAAGATGTGGTGCTTGCAGGTGCATATGATCAATACGGTCGCGGCCGTGTAAGTAATTTTCTACGCAGCTTTAATTTGCTGAATATGAATCTTGATATTGACGGCAGAAGGATGAGCCGTACGACGGCAACCAATATGAAACAGGAACTGGATATGCAAAAAGCCAGTTTCACAACCTCTTTTGATCATGGAGATAAGGCAACTATTTCCTATACTTATTATTCATTACGTCAACTGCCTTTTACGGTATTAATGGATGTTACTATCACAGCCAAAAAAGAAATCAACATTAGCGGGAGCAGTGTAATGGAGGCCCCAGATGCTTTACGCGATGTGCAGAATTATTATAATGAAATTGACCGTCCTCATGTGGTGATTAGCCTGCTCACTTCATCTGCAAGGAGCCCGACGGGAAAATTATTAATGTGCGCAAGTAATAGTTTTTTGTTCACTGAACCCCATGGCCAGGAGCCAAGAGTGATACATGAAATGTGGGACAATAATATGCACCTGATGAAATTTTCCAAAAAAATCAAAGCAGGTGAAACCTATCGATTTTCTATTGCTGGTTCTTCTATCACTTCTGCGCACCATGATGATCCCTTGAATGAAGCAGAAAGAGCCACCATATTTGCAAAGTTGGAAGGCCGCGATCGACTGCTAAAATTTCATCATCAGAGGTGGGATGATTTATGGAAAAGTGATATTCAAATTGAAGGTGATGCCCAGGCGCAACAGGATGTACACAGCATGCTTTACCATCTTTATTCTTTTGTTCGCGAAGGCACAGCGTTATCTCCATCGCCAATGGGACTAAGTGGCCTTGGCTATAATGGCCATGTTTTTTGGGATACAGAATTATGGATGTTCCCGGCAGTTTTAGTCATGCATCCTGAATTGGCTAAGAGCATGGTAGAATACCGCTTTCAACGATTGGCGGCAGCGAAAAATAATGCTTTTTCAAAAGGATTTAAAGGTGCTATGTACCCATGGGAGAGTGCAGAAACAGGTGTGGAGGAAACCCCGGTATGGGCGTTGAGCGGACCATTCGAACATCATATAACTGCAGATGTAGCATTTGCTGCCTGGAGTTATTATGCTGTTACGCAGGATAAACAATGGCTACGAGAAAAAGGTTGGCCTATACTTTCAGCTACTGCTGATTTTTGGGCGTCAAGAGTAGAACGTAACGGCCCTGGCAAATATGATATTAAAAATGTAGTGGCTGCAGATGAGTGGGCGGAGAACGTTGACAACAATGCTTTTACCAATGCGGCTGCAAAAGCCAATTTGCAATATGCCTCAATGGCTGCAAAAATTTTAGGTATTACACCAGAAGCGGACTGGATGATTGTTGCAAACAATATTCCGATATTAAAACTAGAAAATGGAGTAACACAGGAACATGCTTCTTATAAAGGGGAGGGAATTAAACAAGCGGATGTAAACTTATTAGCGTATCCGTTAAAAGAAGTAACTGACCCAAAGCAAATAAGACGTGACCTTGAATATTACGAAACAAGAGTTCCAAATGAAGGCACACCCGCTATGACACAAGGAGTTTTTGCCTTGTTGTATGCAAGATTAGGAGATGCCGAAAAAGCTTATCATTGGTTCAACGACGCCTATATTCCAAATTTAAATCCGCCTTTCCGTGTGATAGCTGAAACCAAGGGTGGTACAAATCCCTATTTTGCTACAGGTGCTGGAGGGGTTTTACAGGCTGTTCTTATGGGTTTCGGTGGATTGGAAATTACACCGACAGGAATTACACAAATAAAATCCGTATTGCCAAAAAATTGGAAATCATTAAAAATTACCGGCGTTGGGGTTAATAAAAAGACATACGTGGTAAAATGAATCAATGCTGCACTTTAGGTAGGGAAACCTTTACTGTACTGTAATTCATGGAGCTTTTGCAATAAAGATTTTGTAATATTGTGTTCATCTTGAAACAATTAACTGCGATATTATTCATTTCTGTTTTGGCATTTAACCTTTTTGGTTACAGGATGTTCATTGGTTATTTGCAGAAAGCTAATGAAACCACTTTAGCCGTTCAATTAGATATGGGTCAATATAATGAAACTGAATTGATTTCTATAAAAACCCCTTTGAATCTTCCTTATTATACTAATTCCGAAAATTATGAAAGAGTTTATGGGTCAATAGAAATTGAAGGAATTCAGTACGATTATGTAAAGCGACGTATATATAATGATAGCCTTGAATTATTATGTTTGCCTGATAAAATTGATCAAAAATTACAGTCAGCTAAAGTTGACTTTTTTAAAATGTCCAGCGATATTCCTAACTCATCTCAAAGTAAAAAAAATTCTTCTTTTAAAAATGTGCTTCCTGAATTTTGCGAAGAACTGGCAACCTATTCATTAAAGCCTGTTTATAAAACGGGTAAGAAATATTTCACCTTCACTACGCAAATGCTCCCTTCCACATTTTCTTTAGTGGAAGAACAACCTCCCGAGCAAATGCAATTCATCAGTTAGTCCAGTTTATTTCAATTTTTAATTTTTAAATAAATCATGAAACTATTTTTCTATTCATGCTGCATTGCCACATGCTTATTTTCCTGTAAACAAAACGGGGATTATACAAAGTTTACCCACGACCCCATTTTGTATTGTAAAACAGTTAAGAAAATAAATGATGTAGTGCTATACAATAATTTTCCACCGGTTATTGCATCCCGAAATTATGCGTATGCAAATATTGCCGCTTATGAATGTATTGCTGCCGGCGACAGCAGCTACCAATCACTTGCAGGACAAATAAAGCATTTACCGGTAATGCCTAAGCCTCCGGCAGATCAAAAGATAGACTTTCATTTAGCAGCATTATTATCTGTTGTAAAAGTTGGCAATGCGGTTACATTTCCCGAAGGAGTATTAATGGATTACTGGAAGGAATTGCAGGAAAGTGCAGACAGTGCTGGAATGCCGTCAGATGTTTTAGAAAATACCGTTGCCTTTAGCGATACTATCACTGCTGTTATTATGAAATGGAGCAAGGGTGATAATTATGCGCAAACACGTAGTGCAGAAAGGTATTCGGTAAAAACAGAAGATGGGAGGTGGATTCCAACGCCTCCTGCGTATGCGCAGGCCATGGAACCACACTGGTGCGACATTCGAACATTGGTGCTCGATTCTGCAGCGCAGTTTCCACCACCACCGCCACCTGCGTATAATTTAAAAGATTCTACATCTGCTTACAGCAAAGAGCTAATGGAAGTGAAAAAGATAGGTGAGAACCTGACGGAAGATCAAAAACATATTGCTGACTTTTTTGATGACAATCCTTTTAATTTGCATGTGATCGGGCACGTTATGTATGCAACTAAAAAGTTTTCACCGCCCGGGCATTGGATGAATATCGTTGGAATTGCGGCAAAAAAATCCGGTGTTGATTTTAATACTACTGTTGCTTCTTATACCGCTACATCTATTGCATTATTTGATGGATTTATTTCCTGCTGGGATTCAAAGTTTAAAATGGCGACGGTACGCCCAGAGACGGTAATTAATAAATATTTTGATCCTGCCTGGCAACCTTATATTCAAACTCCTCCATTTCCATCGTATGTAAGTGGCCACTCTGTTATATCTGCTGCATCTGCCGAAGTAATGACACATTTTTATGGTGATAATTTTTCCTATACTGATACATCGGAACTTGAATTTGGTATTGCAAACCGGTCGTTCAAATCTTTTAGAGATGCAGCTTTTGAGGCTTCATGGTCAAGGTTGTACGGAGGCATTCATTATCGATCCGACCTGGAGCAGGGTAATAAAGTGGGTATAGATATAGGAGAATTTATTTTAAAAAAACTAACATTTAAAAAACCTGCTAAATAGTTTAAGCAATCAAAACTTTTTTATGAGATATTTAATTTTCTGCTTTTTGCCTTGATGCTTTTATATACAAACCAATGCAAAAGGATGTGTTGCGATCCGAATTAATGGCGGCGTTGTACCAGGATGCCGAACCCAAAGTGTCCCTGATAAAATTTGTACAACAAAAACGGCAGTTTATGCCCACGGCGATGCCGCCTTTCAGATTACACAATAAACTTCGGTGCTTCATTTTCGTTTAAATAAAATTCAGACCTGACAGGTTTTCGGAAGCTGTCAGGTCTTTTCTTCAAATCTGCTTGTTAGATATTGTATATTCGGCATTATTAAATCTAACAATAACTGCCATGCAGAACTGGAAAATAAAACTTTCCCTTTTCCTTAATTATTTTGTTTTTGCCATTT
>MWVX01000056.1_pt1 | contig 31634 bp, 34 predicted proteins | sample 1047311 | NCBI WGS metagenome assembly MWVX01 (sample SAMN06349984, study PRJNA376086) | soil metagenome | isolation source: MtG-4 sample Antarctic (ecotone) soil | place: Antarctica | collected 2015-01-13 | reverse complement strand
TGTCTGCTTGTTTGTGCCATTCTTCTTGATGTTCAGGCTTGAACAAGCGGGACAAGTTATTGATTCAAATTGCACACTTGAATTTTAGCTTGTCCTTTCTTTCAAACATCTTTTCTGTTACACGACCCATTTATCATTTATCATTCAGCATTTTCTACCTCACTATTTAAATAATCAAACGTTAAAAATCAAAATTTGATAAATGATAAATGTCCAATGTTTAATGTTTCAGGACTTTTTCAATCGCATCTCGAAACGCTTCCGCCGAAAGATTGCGGACTTTGACGCCGTTGACGAAGATTGTCGGCGTGCCGCTGATGCCGTATTTTTTGCCGTCTGCGATATCTTTGCGAACTTCATCGGCAAATTTTTGCGAATTCAAATCGGCGTCAAAGCGTTTGCGGTCGAGTCCGAGTTTCGATGCAAATTGTTTTAACGAAGCGGCGTCGAGCAAGTTTTGATTCGTGTAAAGCAATTCGACGTATTCAAAATACTTGCCTTGCGCGCCTGCGGCATCGGCGGCAAGTGCGGCTCGAAAAGCGTTTTGGTGGATTTGCGTCAAGGGAAAATCGCGCACTACAAAACGAACTTTACCGGCGTATTCCGTCAAAACACGTTTCAAGACTGGATGCGTCGCCGAACACGCAGGGCATTGAAAATCCGTGAACATCACGACTGTTACCGGCGCGTTTGTGTTGCCTTGCGACGGGTCGTCGTCGGTTGAAATGTTCTGCGCAACGGGTGCGACTTCTTTCAATAAAATTTTCGCGTTGTATTTTTGAAAAAGCCTCTTCTGCAAAGCCGATACTAATTTTTCACGCTCGTCGGCGGACAAACCACGCATTTTGTTGGTGATTTCACGCGCGATAAAATCTCCGGCATCCACTTTTTGCGCTTTTGCTTCAGCGATAATTAAATTGGAATATACAACTCGTTCGAGCGCGTCTCTGGTTTGGTCGTAAACGTTTGCTTCAAAATCGTTGAGCGTTATCTTGTTTTTCGTCTCGAAACTTTCCGCCGAAATTTGTTTTCCGTTGACTGTCGCCAAAACTTCAAACGGTTTGAGATTCGGAGCGTTAACGTCTTTGCCGAGGGCAGTTTTATATTTGATTTTCAAACTCGAAACGTAATCGGCAAACCGCTTCCGCGCGGGTTCGCGGCGCAAAAATTCGACGATTTGCGGGCGAACTTCTTCGAGAGTTCGGTCGCCAATTGCAGAGCGATTTGTGTCGTAAACCGCTTGAATTTCCTTTGCCGTCGGAGTTTGGACTTTATTATTAATGTGCGTTTCGACGAGTTTTTCCGCGGTTGTTTTCTGCGTAGCGGCTTCGGTCTCAAGTAAAATATCAATGATTTGCTGTTCGAGAAGCCGCTTTCGCAGTTCGCCAATTGAAGTGTGCAGGTTTGCAAACGCCTGATGAACTTCCACCGGCGCGAGGTCTTTAGCAGTAAAATTTTGGTTGTTTGCGGTCGCCAAAATCTGCTCCGACGTTTGCGCCGATAATCCTAAAGCGAAAATTAACAAACTGAGAAATACTGCGACAATTTTCATAAACTTTTATTATATTGTTTTTGCGGCTGTTTTAGCTTCAAATTTAAGCAAATCCCTCGAAACACGAACTGCTTCAGTTTCATTCGGCGCGCCGAAAATCTCAGGATGAAAAATCTTTGCTAAAATTTCTGAACCGTCCACAACGCGCGGTGCGGGACGCGAAAAATACGCGGTTGCGTCCAAAGCCCAAATTCCATCGTTTTCAAACGCGGGAAGCTGTTTAAATGTTTTAGGAAATGAAGTGTTCGGCAGTTGGCGCAAAATATCTTCCTTGTAATAACCGCACGGAATCAAAACCAGCACTTCCGGCTTTGATTCCGAAATCTTTTCATAAGTTGTCGTAACCGATTTCTCGCCCGCTTTACCCAAAAGACAATTTCCGCCCGCGATTTCCACTTGCTCCGGCGTCCAATGTCCGGGCGCAAACGGCGGCTCAAGCCATTCGAGCATAAAAACTTTCGGTCGTTTTTCTATTTTTTCAGTTTGCGAGCGAATTTTATCAAGACGATTTTGAAGGTTTCCGACAACTTCCTGAGCTTTGTTTTGTGTTCCGGTCAATTCGCCGACAGTTTTTATATTTTCAAAAATGTCTTCAATAGTATTTGGTTCCAAAGAAACGACTTGGGCGTCGGCAACATATATTTTCGCCGCCTTTTGTACGGTTTTATAACTGACGGCGCAAACGTCGCAAAGCTCCTGTGTGATTATTAAATCAGGCTTTATTTTTTCAAGAAGTTTTTCGTCCAAATCGTAAATCGAACCGTGTCCGTCAAGCTGCGAGCGGACGGCGTGGTCAATCTCCGCGCTCGACATCGTTTCGTGCGAAATTCGGCTTTTCGTCAACTGTAGCTTATCTGTAACCGACGCCGGAAAATCGCATTCGTGCGTAATGCCGACGAGATTTTCTTCCAAACCGAGCGCGCAGACGATTTCCGTCGCCGACGGCAAAAGCGAAACGATTTTCAGTTTGTTTTTGGGCTGCATAAAGATAGTGAAAGCGAGATTGGGTTTCGTGTCAACTTCGGCGGCGATATTTGCTTGATTTTGTTTGAGAATTTAAGTTATCGTGAGGGCAGAAATTATAGAAAACGGTTGATTATAAATTATTAAATGCGTGTTTTAGGAATTGACCCGGGAAGCGAAACGCTCGGCTGGGGCGTTGTCGAAGGCGTCGGATTAAAATACTCGCTGGTTGAATACGGAACGGTCAAATCTAGTCCGAAAGAAACATTCTCGAAACGTCTTTTGAAAATCAGCGATGGTGTCGAAGCGGTTATCGCTAAATTTCAACCCGATGTTATTTCGGTCGAAGAAGCATTTTACGCGACGAACGTCAAAGTCGCTCTAAAGCTCGGACAAGTGCGCGGCGTCGTACTCTTAATCGGTGAGCGAGCAGGTTTAGAGCTTTCCGAATTCAGTCCGCGCTTGATAAAACAAACGGTTGTCGGTTACGGAAACGCCGAAAAACATCAGGTACAGGAAATGGTGCGTCTTCTTTTGAAAATGAAAACCGCCCCGCAGCCGCACGACGCAGCGGACGCGCTTGCCAGCGCCATCTGCCATTTTCACCACGCAGGCGCACTCGACAGAATTAAAAGTGCAAAATTAAAAATGTAAAATTAAACGCTTTTTGTTTGCCAAATAATTTTGTATCAACGACTATGCAAAAAAGGAGAATTCTATGGAACGCTTACTTTTTTCGATTTCCTTGTTCGTAATTGTGTTCTTTAATACAACCGCCGAAGCGCAAACACGGCGTATTCCGCCGCCGAAACCGTTCAAAAAACCGATTGCCGCACCCGTCGTCATCACTCGTGAGAATGCAAACACGGCGGTCGTTGTTGACGAGCGGCTTGCGGTTCTGCGTGCGCAGCCGCGCCTTTTCTCCGAAGCAATCAAGCGTATGCGAACCGGACGGCTGGTTTCGATTTCCGGCTCGAAAGTTTCCGACGGCGTAACTTTTTATCGGGTTTCCGTTCCGCCGGACAATTTCGGCTGGGTGCAGTCTGAAGCGGTTTTCGGTAAATACCGACGCGGCGATGACGAAAGACTCGCGCGTCTCGTGCAGGCTTCCGAAGGTTTCGAGCAAATCGAACGCGCCGCGATTTTTCTGGAAATTTACAAAAACTCGCTTCTTCGTCCCGCAATTCTGCTGCTTTTCGGTGATTTGTCGGAAGACGCGGCTCTGAAAATGTCCGGTGATGCGACGAGAAAATTAGACCGCCGCGAAATGGCAGCTTCGGGCGCGCCGCTCCACAGCTTTTATCTAAACTACGTTTCGCTTGATCGTTACCGAAAATTAGGCGTCAATTTTGTTTTTAATCCGTCTGCGAAATTACTGCATTACGACGGCGCGAGCTGGCGCGAGATTACCGGTAAATTTTCCGCATCTTCGGAAGCAGCCGAAGCGCAAAAACGACTCGATTCGCTAAAAGTAAAAATGGAAACGGTAAAGTAAATCCTGGTTTGGCAAAAAAAGAATTGGCTTTTAGACAAACAATAAAAAGTTCTTCGTTTTTTATAAAATATCAACCGCTCGACTACGCTTCCTTCATAATCGAAAAACCGTAAACTGTAATTATATGTCCGCCTTTATTGCTTTGACCGCTCGGCAAACAACCGTTTGTAAACAGAAGCGAACATAAAACAGCCGAAAATAATAAGTTTTTCAAGATTTTCATCGATTTTTCTCCTTTTTACAGACGTACTTTGAAACTTGTTCCGACAACATTTAAATCGCCCGGACGCGAGTAACCGTCGTTTTGCCGCATATAATAACAGTCTAGCGATAATTTTTTGGTCAGAACTCTGGTTATCCCGACTGTGAAACGATTGCGCGAGAATTTTTTCAAAAGCGAATCGTAAAAAATCTCCTCTGTTAAATAAAATTTCGACTTGGCGATGATATTTTTCGGTATGTCTTTTTCAAACGTCAGCGACGGACGATAACGCCACGAGTATAGCGGCGAGCGCATTCGATATTCGAGCCAACTGCGATGCGATAAACCGAATTTTTTAAACGGAAAACGGTAACCGATACGCAGGTTTAACCGGTGTTCCTGACGAAATTGACTTCTGCTGTTGCGCGCCTGGATGTTCCAGTAAAACGATTGGACAGACCAGGATTTATTCGGTTTATATACGAACCCGATAGCGAAACGCGAATCGTTTATGCGCGATGCATTTTTGCCGAAGCGCACTGTAACCGCCGTATAAAAATCGAACTTTTCGGTCATCGGAACGGTCAGTTGCACATCGTTCCAGGATTGTATGTCCTGGTCGTCAACTATCGTTTGATTTATCTGCGCGTTTGAAAAAATTACGCAAAAAATAATTAAAAATAAAGCAGGAAAAGTTTTTTTCATAACTCAAATTTTGTTCGCTCGTAATTTAAATAAACAAAAAGCGTGAAGCACACGCCTCACGCCTTTTAAATAATTGGCTGGTGTCCTTCTTTGTAACGCTTACGAGGTTAGCTGTCGGGCTGGAAGCAAAGAAGTCTTCTGCGTTTTTGTAAACGCTGCGCCCCGTGTTTTACGCTTTTGCGTAAAACTTTGGTTTCCCCGTGCTATTTGAAATTTCTCCAAACGACTTCAGCGACTAAATTGTTTGAAACAGTCTACAAAAATGAATATGAAAAAAGCAAGAAGTTTCTTGTAAATTTAAAAATTGTAAGATTCTAAAAGTTTATTCAGTTGTAAATCCTTGCATTAACTTCAATTTTCAACTAAATTTAGAAGCCTCAAGAGTCAAAGATAATTTACGAATGAAAAGAATCTTGTTTCATACGTGAAACAAGATTTCACAAAAGCCTTTTTTTGTGCTAAACTTTTTCAAGATTCATTTCGGTTTACACAAAACGAGGAGAAACAATAAATGGCTGGAGAAGCAGTAAAAATGAGTACGGAAACAAGAGGCAAAGCGGTCGAAGCCGCGCTTGCAAATATTGAAAAGAAGTTCGGCAAAGGTTCGATAATGCGTCTGGGCGAGCGTCCGGTCGAAGAAATTGGTTCAATTTCGACGAATTGTTTAAGTCTTGACGCGGCAATTGGCGTCGGCGGAGTGCCGCGCGGCAGAATTATTGAAATCTACGGACCGGAAAGTTCCGGCAAAACGACGCTCGCTTTGCAGGTCGTGGCGCAGGCGCAAAAAGTTGGCGGAATCGCCGCTTACATTGATGCCGAACACGCGATGGATCCTGATTACGCCGGAAAACTCGGTGTCAGTATCGACGAGCTTCTGATTTCGCAGCCGGATTCCGGCGAGCAGGCTTTGGAAATTGCCGAAACGCTCGTGCGCTCGAACAGCGTTGACGTTATCGTGATTGACTCGGTAGCCGCGCTTGTGCCGCGCGCCGAACTCGACGGTGAAATGGGCGACTCGCATATGGGACTTCAGGCTCGCTTGATGTCACAGGCGCTCAGAAAATTGACGGCAATCGTTTCGAGTTCAAACACCTGTTTTATTTTTATCAACCAGTTACGCGATAAAATCGGCGTAATGTTCGGCTCGCCGGAGACAACGACAGGCGGAAAGGCTCTGAAGTTTTACGCTTCGGTACGTATTGACATTCGGCGTATCGGTGCGATAAAAGAAGGCGACAGAATGGTGGGAAATCGCACACGCGTCAAAGTCGTAAAAAACAAAGTTGCGCCGCCGTTTCACGAATGCGAATTTGACATAATGTATGGCGAAGGAATTTCAAAAGAAGGCGATTTGATAGATTTGGCGGCGGCAAGAGACATTGTCGAAAAAAGCGGCTCGTGGTTTTCCTACAAAGGCGAACGTCTCGGACAGGGGCGCGAAAATGTTAAAAATATGCTCAAGGAAAATACGGAACTGCGCGACCGTATCGAACACGATGTCAAAGTCGCGCTCGGTTTGATTAAGGGCGAAGTTGTGGAAAGCGTCGAAATTGCTGAAGCTGTCGAGAATGAGTAATTTTCACGAGTAAATTTTCGATAAAAAGAGCAGACAAAATTGTCTGCTCTTTTTACTTTGGATTACCTTACGAATTACAGGCTGTAAATTTACTATTAATAAATCGCACGTGGTTTATTAATCAGGTTTGTTGCTGGAATTTGACTCGACGACAGGAGGTTTTCGCTCTATTCTCGAATTGTCAGCCTGCTTATTAAATTGTTTTTTTAACTCCGCCTCGCTCGGAATTCCCGGCGTTGGAGTAGCGCCTTTCGGCAAAGGCTTGCCCGCTGTCGGGGAATCGTTAATTCCCGGTATTTTTTCTCCGTTCCGCAAATTTGCATTCATTGATTTTGGGTCTGGAATGCCAGGCGTTGGTTCGGCTGATACGGGAGCGGAATTACCCGAAAATTCGGGCGACTGAATCAAAGCAGCATTCGCATTCGACGAAACAGTAGAGTTAGAATTTGTTTTCTCGACGCTTTGACAAGCCAAATTTAGCGAAACCGCGCCAGCAAATAAAATAAATAAAGTTTTTTTGAACATAAAATAAGACCTCAACATAAAATATTTAAAATAGCTGTGCCGATTTGAAGGTTGCGTCACCGGGGGACAGCGGCGGCGTTCAAACCGGCACGGGCAGGTATTAAACTTAAAGAATTACAGCAACTGAGATAGGCAAAACAGTTGCCAGATTGTGATTATATGCTTATTGGTTTTATTGTCAACACATATTTTTGATAATTAAAATCTGTGCGCAGCAATTATGTATTTTTTCCGTGAAGATTTGACATCGGGAAACGGCTTATTTACACTAACTCACTTGTTCAATTGTTTCGAGAAAAACGCGCAGATGGCTTGGTAGCTCAGTTGGTAGAGCAGCGGACTGAAAATCCGCGTGTCGGCAGTTCAATTCTGTCCCAAGCCACCATATTTCTCAATAGTTTAGGGGTAATCACATAAATTACCCCTGTTTCTTTTTTAAAATCTTGTTATACACATCAATTCATTTATCTTCATAGTTCGAAAAAATTTGAGATAACTTACAATAATAATCGCCTTCAAACTCAGGTCGCGCTATTTTTAGAACGTTCTTGTACACCAGCTTCCAGAGCGATTCTAAAACGCATAACAAAAATGCGACAATGATTTTGCTTTCTGATTAACGTTCGTTGGGAGAAACTTATGAATAAAATTTTTATTTTTACATTTTTTGCGGTTGCACTTTCATTTTCCGTCTGTGCGCAAACGAAGGATATTGTAACGACACGCGAGATGGACAGGATAAATTGGATGGAATTTAAGGAAACAGTGCCGTCGAAAATAAGCACGGTTTTGCTGCCTGTCGGAACTTTAGAGCCGCACGGCGTTATCAATAACGGCGCGGACAACACTGCGCCGACAGCGATGGCGCGTGATATTGCGCGGCGCACAAATGCTTTGATTGCGCCGACTTTGCCTTACGGAATTACCGGCTCGATGGCAGATTATCCGGGCGCATTTCAAATAAGCGAAGCGGCATATCGTCCGTTTATCAAACAAATTCTCGAGGGTCTGGCGAAAAACGGCTTTCGCAATATCGTGATTCTAAATGGTCACGGCGGCGGGCAAACTGCTGTTTTGCAGTCGGTCGCGGCTGAAGTTTCGGCTGAGAAAAAGGTGCGAACTTTGGTTGTGAACTGGTGGTCATTTGCTTCGGACGAAACAAAAGAAGTTTTCGGCGAAGACGGCGGTCACGCCGGACTAAATGAAACAGCTTATATTCAAGCGGTTGACCCGTCGCTCGTTCATCCGAAACGCTATAAAGACGATTTGGCAACCGCATATCCGGCGGCAGGAACCTGGTCGGCTGTGCCGTTTCCGTCTTCAATCGGGCTTTATCAAAAAGGACAAGGGTATCCTAAATTTGACCAGAAAAAAGCCGATGAATATTTTCGCAAGGTTAATGACAAAGTGGCGAATTTGATAAATGAAACCGTCCGCAAATGGAATATGGCGGGGCTTTAATTAATTGGATACGGAAACAGGTAGATTTGTTCTTCACTAAATTTACCGGTTATCATTTTAAAAATTATCTTTTCCAGTAATTTTTTATCTTTACGTCGAGCATCGGAAACGGTACGTATTCGACTTGTCTGCCGGTTTCGCGCAGTTTTTCGACCATTCGAATCGCGCCGTCGGCATTGCGCGTGTGGACAATGACGGTTGCCGCGCGCTGGATGTCTTTATTTTTGTTGAGCCATTCGGCAATGGCATAACCAGTCGAGTCGAAATCATCGTGTTCGTTTGATTCGTAGTGGTGCGGCAGTAAATCATGGTCGAGAAAAATCGCGTCGTAAGCGTATTTACCGAGCAGTTCCTTGGCTTCTTCAACTGTTTCGGCAATGTCCAGTTCATCGCCTTCAAACCGTTTGCTGAACCAGCGATGTCTTCTTTTATCGTCATCGAGTAGAAAAATCGTAATCGGATTGCGCTCGGCTTTTAGGTCGGCTAAACCGAGTTTTATCAGTAAACTTCGTAAAATGCTCATAAATTGCTCAAACTACGTTTTGAATCTTTTTTAATATAGCACAATCAAAACGGGCGAAAAATCATTCAAACAAAAATATTTTCGCCGCACGTTAAATTTTTGTAAATTATAAGTCGTGTGTTTACATAAACTTCACTTTTTCGGGATTTGGGAAAATCGTTTGAGTCCGATTTTTATTGTATTTTAGATTACAAAATAAAACTTGAATTCATTTTTTTCGGTGTTATAATCCGAAACGGCTTCAGAAGTTTTACAAAAAGCCCGCATACAAAACAAGCAATACTAACAAGGTTTATTTTATTTGGGTTCGCTCTTAATGTCACAGGAAAAAGCGAAAATTCATCCACTTTTTGCCGTTCCGAACACGGCTCAAACTGTGCCTGCCGAACGTGATTTTTACGAATCACCGGAAACCGGCGGCGAACCAGAGGTTTGTTCACTCTGTTATGGAACGGGGATGGAAATAGTTGCGGGAAAAGGCGCGCGTCCTTGCCAGTGCCGTAAACAAAAGGCGAAAGAAGCATTTGCCGAGAAACTCCGCATTCCGAAACGTTACGAAAAGTGCAACCTCAATAATTATTACCCGAAAACGCAAAGTCAGACCGATGCAAAGAATTTCGCTTTTAAGCTGGCAAACAATTATCCGGTAACCGAGCAAGGACTGCTTTTTATGGGAACAGTTGGCATAGGCAAAACGCATCTCGCAGTTTCGATTCTCAAACTTCTGACCGAGCGGAGTTTTTCCTGTCTGTTTTACGAATTCGGCGCGCTTTTGAAAGAAATTCAAGCCTCTTACAGTCAGGTTGCGCAGACTTCCGAGTTGAAAGTTCTCGCGCCGATTTTTGACGCTGAAATTCTCGTTCTTGACGAAATCGGCGCGTCGAAACCGACTGATTGGGTACGCGATACGATGGCGCACATTATCAACACGCGCTACAACGACAAGAAGTTAACGATTTTTACTACGAATTATTTAGATGAACGGCGTGCCGAAAGAGAAGAAACTCTGGAAGACAGAATCGGCGTGCGCCTGCGCTCGCGTCTTTTTGAAATGTGCCGGACAATTTCCATCATGGGCGAAGATTTCCGCCGCACGTTTGACCAAGCCGCTCAAATCAAGAAAAAGTAATTTTGTAGCGGATAGAATTAATGAAAAACTAAAAGTGAAAAGCTAATAACTTTTCACTTTTTTACGTTTGCGGCTAATGTCTGCCTGGTCTTTTCATTTGCGGCGTGAAATCGATAATACAGTAAGCCAGCCAAAATCAAACCGAACAAAAGTGGGTAAGTCGTATCCGATTTTACAATCATATAAAAATGCACAACTCCGCCGACGGCAATCGGATAACTTAAACGATGAAGTTTCTGCCAGTTTTTCCCGCCGAGACGTTTTATCATTCCGTTGGTTGAAGTAACCGCCAGCGGAATCATCAAGAAAAATGCAGCCATTCCAACGGCAATAAACGGTCGCTGAACGATGTCTTGAATCGTGCTTGAAAAATTTAATGAACGGTCGAAACCAATGTATGTAATAAAGTGCAGAAAGGCGTATAAAAAAGCATAAAGACCGAGCATTCGGCGAAATTTGACTAAATTGTTCCACCCGGTATATTTTCGCAGCGGCGTAATCGTCAAAGTTACAAGCAGAAAAACGAGTGTCAATACGCCGGTCGTCCGCAGAAAAAACTCAATCGGGTTTGCGCCTAAATTTCCACGCGCCGCATCCCAGACGAGCAGTGCAAGCGGCACGAGGCTGTTTATGAAAATAACGACTTTGTTAAATTTTATGTCTTCCATTCGAGCAGTCGGTTGTCAGCAGGAGCCAAGACGTATGCTGACTACTAAAAATTCTTTTTCAAATCCATTCCTTCGTAAAGACTTGCAACTTGGTCGGCGTATCCGTTAAACATCAAAGTTTCACGTCTGCTGAGTTCACCGATTCGGTTTTCCGTCGCCTGCGACCAGCGCGGATGGCGCACGTTCGGGTTGACGTTTGAATAAAATCCGTATTCACGCCCGTTAGCGATATTCCAAGTCGTCGTCGGCACGCGGTCGGTCAGAGTGATTTTGACGATTGATTTGATGCTTTTGAAACCATATTTCCAAGGCACAACCAAACGAATGGGAGCGCCGTTCTGGTTCGGCATTAATTTTCCGTAAAGACCGGTGGCTAAAATTGTCAATGGATGCATCGCTTCGTCCAGACGTAAACCTTCGACATACGGAAAATCGATACCAGCCGAAAAACTCGACTGCATTTGTTTCGCGTCGTAAACGGTTTCAAAGGCGACATATTTTGCCGCGCCGGTCGGTTCGACTTTATCAAGCAGAGTTTTCAAAGGAAATCCGACCCACGGAATCACCATCGACCACGCTTCGACGCAGCGAAAACGATAAATTCTTTCTTCCTGCGGAAATTTCAAGATTTCTTCGATGTCAAAAGTTTTCGGTTTTTGAACAAGACCGCCGACTTCGATTGTCCACGGACGCACGTTGAAATCTCTGGCTTTGGCGGCGACGCTCGTTTTTCCGGTCGAAAATTCGTAAAAGTTGTTGTAGTTGGTGATGTCGCGGAAAGAAGTCATCTGTTCATCAACTGTAAAAACGTTTTTGTTTTCAATGTTGGGAATTTGCGCGGTTTCAACTTCAGGCGGCGCGGGCGCGTTTATAAAACGGTAAACTCCGGCTGTAGCAAGCGTTGTTCCGGCTAAAACTCCGGCGCGGATAAAATTACGCCGATTCAAAAAAGTTTCTTCCGGCGTAATCTCGCTTGCTTTCGGGGCATTCGGTTTTTTGATAACCATAACTTTTATATTCGATGCGAGCTGGAAGGCGGTTTCATCACAAGAAATTCTTCTTATTTATATTATATTATGCTACGATTTTATTCCCTAAATCTTCCAGCCGCACAAAGGAGAAATTTTATGAATGTCTCGCGTTTTGCAGCTATTTTCGTGTTGTTTTTGCTCATTTGCAGTTCGGTTTTTGCACAAACCGCCGCCACAACGCTGAGTCTGCCGAATCCTGAGAAAGAGAAAGCTGTTAAAGAACTCGAAACAAACGCGCTTGCTTTAGTTGACCAGGTTACGGGCGACGCGACAGCGCTGAAAAACTGGGAAAATCGGGCGTTGATTGCGGCACTGGCGGGCGATTTGCTCTGGGACAAAGACAAAAAACGCGCGCGCGAACTTTTTCGCAGCGCTGCAAACGAACTTGTACAAGCAAACAATCTACCCGTTGACAAATCGAAAACCGACAGCAATATGATGTTTTTCGCGGCTTTCAGCGACACTTCGCCGCGCCGGACGATTTTGCGGACAATCGCCAACCACGACGCGGATTTGGCTTTGCAGTTTTTACTCGATACTCGTCCGCCGAAACTTCAGGAAGCGATAAACGCGCAAAATGCGTTGAAAGCACAACCGGCTCAGCCAAATCAGCAGAAAAACACCAACGACATTATGAGCGATCGCGCACAGCAATATCAAGTGCAGCAGGAAATTTCGCTCGAACAAAGTTTTGCCTCGAAAGCCGCCGAACAAGACACGAAAAAAGCCGCCAAACTTTTGCGCGACAGCCTTTCAAAAGGCGTAACAAACGAAGTTTTTAATCTACTCGAAAAAATACACAAAAAAGACGACGAACTTGCCAAACAACTGACCGGCGAAGTCGTTCAAAAAATTCTCGATATGGATTTCAGCAAAGACGAATCGGGGCGCAGCATCGGTTTGCAGTTTCTGATGAAATACGGCGCAAAGAAAAGCCCGCCGAAGCCATCAGCGCCGGCAGCGGCGACAAAGCAAAATCAACCGACGGAAAAGACCGACGACAAAACGCCCGAATTCAAAACGGCTTTGAATCGTTTATCTTGTTCGGTTCGATGATGCCGACGCTCGAAAAATACGTCCCGGAAAAAATTCCGCAGCTCAAACAAAAACAAGCGTCGGTTAGAAAACAAATGCCGCCGGAAATGCAGGCGATGGAAGAGAGTTTCGGCTCGATGATGGACAACCATTCAGACAAAACGCCGGAAAAAATGATTGCCGATGCCGCGAAACTTCCGGCGTTTGTACGTGGTCAAGCTTACAATCAGGCGATAGATAAAATGGTTGCGGAGGGAAATGCGGAAAGAGGGCGCGGATTGCTGCAAGCTGCACCCGAAGGAAAAGAACGTGACGATGCGCTCGCATATTTGGACTCGCGGTTGGCAGAAACAGCAATTGATAAGGGAAATCTTGACGAAGCGCAGAAAATCATCAATCAAATCGGTTCGGACACGAAAAAGGTCGAACAACTTGTCGGTTTAGCCATCGGATTTCACAAAAAAAATACCAAGGAAAGCCACGAAACCGCGCTGAAAATTATGGAAGACGCGCGTCGTCTGGTTAATGAATTTGCCGAAAACAAAGACGAAGTAGCAGGCGTGTTGAGACTCGCCGCCGGTTACGCCGTTATCGAACCCGATCGCGCTTTTCCGCTTTTAAGTTCGCTCATCGAACAGGCGAATGACGTGATAAACGCCACCGCGATTTTGGCGAAATACAACAAACGCGAGACGATGTTCAAACAAGGCGAGATGCTTCTGCCGCAGACTTTCAGCTATGGCGGCGGCAATTTTTCGCGTTATGCAAGAGAATTAAAAATTCTGGCGCAAACCGATTACGGACGCACGAAAGGCTTGATTGAACAGTTTCGCCGCGACGACGTGCGCGTTTTGTTAAAAATGCTTTTGGCGCAAAGCATTCTGAGCGACAAAATCGGCTTTGAAGGAAATTCCGGTTTTGCTGGTTTCGACCCTGAAGGCGGAGGTTTGATGATGGGAAATTGATAAAGGTAAAAATTGAAAAGAATCGTTTCTTAGTAACTTCCGACAACGACGTTCGATTTAACGCCGCTTGCTTCCTGCGCGATTTTCACGCCGACGCTCGCGCCGATGCGCGTTGCGCCCGCTTCAACCATTGCTTTTGCGTCTTCAATTCCCTTAACGCCGCCCGAAGCCTTGACGCCCAAATCTTTTCCGACAACGCGCCGCATCAAAGAAATATCCGCAACCGTTGCGCCGCCTTTGGCAAATCCGGTTGAAGTTTTGACAAAATCCGCGCCCGCATTCTTTGACGCCAAACACGCGCGGACTTTTTCTTCGTCAGTAAGCAGCGCGGTTTCAATAATGACTTTGCACAAAATGCCGTTTTCGTGCGCGGCTTCGACAACGGCGCGAATGTCGTCTTCGACCGCGCAGTCATCGCCGGATTTCAACGCGCCGATGTTGATGACCATATCAACTTCGCGCGCGCCGTTGAAAATCGCGCGGCGCGTTTCGTAAGCCTTAACATCTGAAATTGTTGCGCCTAAAGGAAAACCGATAACCGTGCAAACCGGAACGTTCGTTCCTTTTAGAAATTCGCTCGCCTTTTTTACCCAGGTTGGATTAACGCAAACCGATGCAAAGCTGTATTGCGCCGCTTCGTCGCACAATTTTTTTATATCGCTTTCGCTTGCCTCCGGTTTCAAAAGCGTGTGGTCAATCAAACTCGCCCAATCGTGCGCGGTTGCCGTTTCGCCCAGAACAACGCCGATGCGCGACGCGCCCGCGTCAATAATTCGCTGCACGTCCGCGCCGCAAAAACTCGGGCACGAATTGTCGCTGTCGCCGTCAATTCGCGCCAAAACCAAATCCGTGATTTGTTCGACTAATTGTTGATAATTGCCGTTTACATAATCGTTCATAGAAAATTAAATTTTATGACTCAAATTGTTTGCAGTCATCTTGAGTATTGTTTCTCGATTGCTTCTATTTTCGCCACGCGCTTTTTGTGTCTGTCTTCCGTCAAATCGTTTGTCAGAAAGGCTTCAACTATTTCTTTTATCTCGGCGAAAGTATTTTGTCCGCTTCCCAAAGTCAAAACGTTTGCGCCGTTATGCTCGCGTGAATTTTTTGCTAAAGCCGTGTTGTAGCAAGCCGCCGCGCGCGCGCCGGGAATTTTGTTTGCCGTCATTGCCGAACCGATTCCGGCGCCGTCAATTATAATTCCGACATCGGCAGCTTTTTCTGAAACGGCTTTAGCGACTTGGTGAGCAAAGTCCGGGTAGTCAACTGCGTCTTTTGAATTTGTGCCGAAATCGCGGATTTGCAGATTAAAGTTTCCGAGATAATCCTTCAATAGTTCTTTGAACTCAAAACCGCCGTGGTCGCATCCGACGGCAACGGTTTTAACTTTCACAGAAGCGCGCCGCGAAGATTTTTTTATTAAAACGATACTTTTTTCCTGTATGAAATCCTCGGCAAGCGATGTGAATTTTGCATCGTCGGCGACGCGCAGACGAGCGCCGGAATCAAGCCCGCGCAAATCGTCTTCGGTTATCAAATTTTTTGCCGATTCGTCGCGGTCAAAATCTCTGCCGATTTCTTCTTTGAGCGAATTGACGACGACGCGCTGCGGAAAAATTTCCGGCTGCCGCGAACGATTTTTTTCCGGTGACGTCTTTTCTTCGGTCTCTTCGACTGTCGGAACGCTCGCCAAGACTTGTTTGACCATTTCGCGCACGCGCTCGCGTGTTTCTTTATCTTGAGCCATAAAAATAATGGTGAATGGTGAATGATAAATGATGAACGATTTTTTATTGGTTATTTATCATTTACCATTGAACAAATCATTTTATCAAATTTGACGTTTCGCCGTTGCTCAAATAGTATTTCCAAAAAGCATTTTAAATCAAACCTATGACAACCGAATTTGAGAATCCTAATTTTGAAACTTTGCTTTCAGCCGCGCAAATAAATGCCCGTGTAAAAGAACTAGGGACGCAAATTACGATTGATTATGCCGGGCGCGAGCCGATTTTAATCGGAATCTTAAAAGGCGCGTGCGTGTTTTTGTCGGATTTGATGCGCGAAGTGAATCTAAAGGTTTCGCTCGAATTTATGGCTGTTTCGAGTTACGGCAAGGCGCAGAAATCTTCAGGCGAAGTTCGGATAATCAAAGATTTGGACGTTGCCGTCGAAGGAAAAGATTTAATCGTCGTCGAAGATATTGTCGATACTGGTTTGACGCTTTCATACCTTCTGGCAAATTTGCAATCGCGCGGCGCAAATTCGGTCAAACTCGTTTCCTTGCTCGACAAACCCGAACCACGCATCGTTAAAGAATTGAAAATCGATTATTGCGGTTTCCAAGTTCCGAATAAATTCGTCGTCGGCTACGGTTTGGACGCCGCGGAAAGGTATAGAAATCTACCGTTCATCGCGATCGTAAAAAATCCCGCACTAGCTTGATTTAAATGATGAATGGTGAATGATGAATTAAAGAAATCGCCTTATATTTACCATTCACCATTCATCATTTAACTTATTCCCAACGACTTGAGCGGTTTAGGTGTTGTACCTTCAAAAAACCAGCTCGCACCGACTTTTAAGCGATGATGCCAAGTTGGAAGCCGCGAAGTGTAAAGCGCAAAACGCGCATCACGCGCAATCACGCCGCCGATTACATTTCCGCCGACCAGAACCGCCGCGTTATGCGTGCCGAGACTGACCGCTTCGCCGAGTTCTTCAAAGTGTTTTGTTTTCAACTGTTTACTGCTGAAAAACGCTTTTATATTGTCAGCCGCCAGCGCCGATTCCTGAAACGCAAGCTGCGCCGTTCCTGCCAGTTTCGGTTCGACCGATTCAACTTTTGCGATGTCGCCGAGCGAGAAAACATTGTCGAAATCTTCGACCTGCAAAGTCGCCTTAACACGAATCAAGCCATGCTCATCTTTTGGCAAATCGAGTTTTTCAATCAATGAATTAACTTTTACGCCTGCCGTCCAGACGGTTGCAACAGTTTCAACTTCGGTTTGTTTGCCGTTATGTTCCGATACGATTGAGTTGGGTTTGACTTCTAAAACCTTTGTTTGAAGATGAACGTCAATATGCTTTTCACGTAAAGTTTTTTCGACGTAATCGCGTATGTCCTCGCCCATTCCGGGAACGAGCCGGTCGCTCATCTCTACTAATAAAACGTGCGGCTCGCCTTTCAAACCGCGTCTTTGAAAAGCATCTACAAGCAAATCCGACATTTTTGTAGAGAGTTCGACGCCGCTCGCTCCACCGCCGACAACGGCAAAAGTCAATCGCTCGCGCGCATCTTGCGGCGCAAGCGTCGGCGAAACTAAATCCAGAGCGTCAACCATTCGGCGTCGAAGTTTGTCGGCATCCGCAATATCACGAAAGGGAAGCGCAAATTCTTCCGCGCCCGCGACATTCCAAAAGTTCGTAGTCCCGCCGACAGCCAAAACCAAAGCGTCGTAATCGAGCAATTCTTTGCGTGTGGAAATTTTAATTTGCTTTGCGTTGAAATCAACCGTTTCGACTTCACCGCGCACGAAATTTATTTTCTCGTCAATCAGTTCCTTATAATCCGGCGCGATGTGCCACGCTTCAACTTCGCCGCTCAAGTATTCATACAAAAGCGGTCGAAAACAAAAATGGTCTCCGTCGCTGACAAGAGTTACGTCTGCGTCATCGCTCAAATCCAACGCGGTGAAAAGCCCGCCGAAACCGCCGCCAATGATTGTAACTTTTTTGTTTGCCATATTTAATTATTACCTCAAATTTTGAGAAAAGTTTCACAAACTACTTTAAGCCAATTTACGCTTGATTAGTTGAAAAGTCAACGACGAAAAAATCCATTTATTACTCTGAAGATGAAATCAAAAACTATGTCATAAACCTGGCAGAGACAAAACTTTTATCACCAGAAAATATAAATTCAGTTAAAATAAACGGGATACCTTAAAGCGAGTTTGAGATAAATTTGATAAATACTTTCGACAATCTTTAATGACAGAGCGTTACTTGCTAAAATTTAATCAGTTAGGGGGTTATAAAATTATGATTGATGAAAATAACTCGCGTTTTGCGGGAACGGTTGACCATCTGGCAGTCAAATGTGAAGACTTGGCGAGCGATGTTGAAGAATACAAACGTCTCGGGTTTTCGGTCGAGACAATTTACGAAGATTGGGCGATGCTGCGCGACGCACGCGGATTTGGAATTGCTCTCTTGCCGCCGAATTCAAAACATCCGGCGCACATCGGAATGCGCGTCGAAACGCTTGAAGAATTGCAAGCCGCAGCCGAACGCGAAAATCGTCCCCTTAAAGAACACCGCGATAAAACCATCTCTTTTTATACTAAAGGCGTCGGCGGAAACGTAGTTGAATTGATTTACTATCCGCCTAATTTCGGGGAAGAATAGAACACGGATTTTTGCGGAAAAATACGGATTGGCACAGATAAGTTTTTTATAAAAAATTCGTGGATATCTATTTTCAATTCATCAAAATCCGTGTTTCATTGCTTTTATGAAAAAACTTCCACGAGAGTTTTACACGCGCGGCGATACCTTACAAATTGCCAAGGAATTACTCGGCAAACTTCTGGTTGTTCCAACTGAAACCGGCGAAAGAGTTTCGGCAATGATTGTCGAAACAGAAGCATATTTAGGCGTGACAGACAAAGCCGCGCATTCTTACGGCAACCGCCGCACAAAACGCACCGAAACTATGTTCGCCGTTGGCGGGACGGTTTATATATTTTTTATTTACGGAATGTATTTTCAGTTTAACGTCGTTGTCGACGCGAAAGATGTTCCGCATGCGATTTTGATTCGTGCCGTCGAACCGGTTGAAAATATTGAAATGATGCGCCGGCGTCGAAATGCAAAAAGTAAAAATCCGGCAGTAAAAACGCTTGATAAAAATCTCACATCGGGACCGGGAAAACTTTGCATCGCGCTCGGAATCGGCGGAAGTTTTAATAATGAAAATTTGCTCGGCGACAGGATTTGGCTCGAAGATTTGAAAACATTTTTGGCTTCGGAGATATCTACCGGCAAACGCATCGGCATTGATTACGCCGAAGAATTTGCCGAAAAACCCTGGCGGTTTTGGGTAAAAGACAATCAATTCATCAGCCGTAAATAAATCGAAAATTCTTTTTGCGGGATTCTTGTTTTCTAATCCAGTTCGATGTGGTAATGATCGGCTTCGACAATGATACGACCGCCGATTTTGCCTGCCGCCTTTTGCAGTGAAATCGAATCGGTCGGCGATTTTCTAACGTCCACGGCATTGTCGAGCAGATGATTTGAAATGAAAACCGGCGGATTTCGTTTCGTTTGATGTTCAATTGTTTTTGTCATCGCTTTGACGGCGTTCGTCGGAATGCCTTTGCCGGAGCGGAAAGCGTTTAGGATTTCATCAATCGCCGGTTTGTTCGCATATAAATCTCTGACTGCTTTCTCGCCTTCAAAAACGATTTTGTCATACATCGCCAAAGCCTGACGTTCGGGCAGACGATAACCACTGGTAACAATGAGTTTGTCGCCGGTTATATTAAAATACTCTTTAGCTAAATTTTCGACCTTTTTTTGCAATCTTTCGGTTATCAAAATATTTGCCGCAACCGTGTAATACTTAACCGTCTTTGGCAGTGATTTCATCGGACTCGGAAGGCTTTGCGGCAGTAGTTTGATTGAAGTTTGTTGTCTGTTTGAAATTTCTTAACCGCTGTTTCTGTTTGCAAACCGTAATTTCCGTAGCCTGTATTTACCTGGGTTTTCGTCAAATATCCTTTTTTTACAAGACGGTTTTGAATCGCTTTTGTAATTTGCGTGTTCGGATTTCCGCGGGCAATTCCTTTTTGAATATTGGCGACGGCTTTTTGCTCGATTTCACCGTATTTGTCTGTAACGAGCAAACTCAAATCGGCTTGAAATTTTCCGACTGCCGTTTTGGTTTGGAGACCGAAATTACCGAAACCGCTGCCGACTTTTTCCATCTCCAGATAACCGAGCGTTATTAAATCATATTGCAGTTTTTTGACTGCTTCGCCCGTGTCGCCGCTTTCTAAAATTTTACTTGCGGGGTCTTTATATGATTTGTAACTGTCGGGAAATAAAGCAAAACCTGTTGCTTCGTCAATCAAGCCGGTCACCGGAAGGCGTTTTGATTTTTGATATGCAGCTAAAATTTTTGATGTGTTCGCGCCCCATTTTCCGTCAACAAATCCGGCTTTGAACTTCGCGGGAACAAAACCCGCATCAAGAAGTTTTTGCTGTACGACTTTGACGCCGCCGAACATTCGTGCGGCGACAACGGTCGTCGCTTCGCCTGCCGTAATTTTCCCGTTGCCGTTCCAATCGAGCGGATTTAATTTATACGCGGGTGTGTCGGCAGTGAAAAGAACGTCGTCTGATTTTTTCGGCGCGCCCGAAAGAATTGTTGTATATACGTCTTCCAGCGAGTTGAGTTTGCCTCGAAAAGGCTCGAAGTATTTTCCAACATATTCGAGCTGTGCGGTCGCTGTCATATTTTTCAATCGGTCGGTTGTTGTACCGAGCGCGATTGCCGTATTTTTCAGAAATTGAATCAAGCCGGTCGCGCCGATTGCATTTTGGATTGACGGGCTGAAAGTTCCGGCTGTTTCAAAACTTATTGCCGCGAAAAGGTACTCGGGTTTTGTTTTCAAACGCGCCGCTATCTCTTCTACATTTTTTATAAACTCGGCGGTTACGTTTGTGTTAGTTTCGATTCCTTGAATTTGCTGGTAGTTGAATTTTTTCGGCATAATGCATATTTAAAAAAAATAAAACACCGCGTCAAAGATAATTACAAGTCTTTGCGGCGGCGCTTTATTATATAAAACTAATTTTCTACCGTAAATTACGGCGTAAGATATTGATGAAGAATCGAGTCGAGAACGCCGAAGTCGAGCGGTTTATTTATCAAATCGTCGCAGCCGGCTTCAATCGCTTTACGATAATAAGATTCGCCGTGCGCGGTAACGGCAATAATCGGTAGTTTTGCAGTTCCGTCGAATTGTCTGATAATTTTAGTAGCCGTCAAGCCGTCCATTTCCGGCATAGACATATCCATTAATATAAGGTCAGGAAATTCCTGCTTGACGCTTTCAACTGCTTCGCGCCCGTCGGTTGCTTCAAAAACCTTATAACCGTAGCCTTCGAGCAAAAACTTCATAAAGTCCCGCGTATCTTCGTAATCCTCAACGATAAGAACTTTTTTTGTCATAAAATACCTCAAAGCCAAGAACTAAATTAACCGAATAAAGTATTGACGGGCTGAAAGTTCCGGCTGTTTCAAAACTTATTGCCGCGAAAAGGTACTCGGGTTTTGTTTTCAAACGCGCCGCTATCTCTTCTACATTTTTTATAAACTCGGCGGTTACGTTTGTGTTAGTTTCGATTCCTTGAATTTGCTGGTAGTTGAATTTTTTCGGCATAATGCATATTTAAAAAAAATAAAACACCGCGTCAAAGATAATTACAAGTCTTTGCGGCGGCGCTTTATTATATAAAACTAATTTTCTACCGTAAATTACGGCGTAAGATATTGATGAAGAATCGAGTCGAGAACGCCGAAGTCGAGCGGTTTATTTATCAAATCGTCGCAGCCGGCTTCAATCGCTTTACGATAATAAGATTCGCCGTGCGCGGTAACGGCAATAATCGGTAGTTTTGCAGTTCCGTCGAATTGTCTGATAATTTTAGTAGCCGTCAAGCCGTCCATTTCCGGCATAGACATATCCATTAATATAAGGTCAGGAAATTCCTGCTTGACGCTTTCAACTGCTTCGCGCCCGTCGGTTGCTTCAAAAACCTTATAACCGTAGCCTTCGAGCAAAAACTTCATAAAGTCCCGCGTATCTTCGTAATCCTCAACGATAAGAACTTTTTTTGTCATAAAATACCTCAAAGCCAAGAACTAAATTAACCGAATAAAGTATAAATTCAATACATAAGATGTTAACCATCAAACGACAATTTGCTTAAGCAATTATAATGCCAAGTAATAAAAGCACTTAACGGCAATTAAAAGAAAAGCCGACTGCTTTGAATAATATACGGCTTTTTCAGTAAAGTGTATAAACTGAAAGTATTAGTTAATCGGTGTTAGGGAAACAAGTTAAACAGCTAAAAACACAAATTATAAAAACCAGTCGTCGCTCAAATTTCGAGACAACTTGCAAAAACTTTTCGGCTGTGTTGTAAATATAAAGACCGAATGAAAATTTTTATCAATAAACTCCATCACCATCATCACGCGATTCATCACCATTATCGCGCGAACTAATTCCGTTTATTTAATCCGTAAAAAATAGTTTTGATTCACTGCGCGAACTTGAGAAAAGTTTTTGAAGATGCCGCGGCTTTACCTTTGTATGAACAAACAGAATTTAAAAATTGCAGTGCAGAAATCGGGACGCTTGAGCGAAGATTCGATTGACTTGTTAAAAACGTGCGGAATCTCTTTTAACAACGGTTCGGGCAAACTCAAATCCGTCGCGCAGGACTTTCCGCTCGAAATCTTTTTCCTGCGCGACGACGATATTCCCGAATATGTCGCCGACGGCGTAGCCGACATCGGTATGGTCGGCGAAAACGTTCTGGCTGAAGCGGAAAAGGATGTCGAAATGTGCGAAAGACTTGGTTTCGGCAAATGTCGGCTCGCTCTTGCCGTACCGAAATCTTTCGAGTATCAATCGATCAAAAACCTCAGCGGCAAACGAGTAGCGACCAGCTACCCGAAAGTACTGGGCAGGTTTCTTGAAAAAAACGATGTAACGGCGGAAATTCACACAATCAGCGGCTCGGTAGAAATTGCGCCGTCAATCGGTCTGGCTGATGCTGTCTGCGATTTGGTAAGCTCGGGAAGCACGCTTTTTACCAACAACCTGCGCGAAGTCGAAGTCGTAATGACTTCCGAAGCGGTCTTAATCCAAAGAAAAAATCTCGCGGCGGATTTGCACACTATTCTTGAAAAACTGGTTTTTCGCATCAGAGCTGTTAAGGCAGCCAGACAAAACAAATACATCCTGCTCAATGCGCCAAATGAAAAATTGGAAGAAATTATAAATATTCTTCCGGGCATTAAAAGCCCGACCGTAATGCCGCTTGCCGAAACCGGCTGGAGTTCGGTGCATTCAGTTATTAATGAAAATGATTTTTGGGAAATTGTCGAAAGCCTCAAAAACAAAGGCGCTGAAGGGATTTTGGTACTTTCGATTGACCAGATGATAAGCTGAAACTCTTGTAAATAGAAAATTGATAAATTCTAAATAAAGCGTTTAACAACAGAATTTTCTATCTGCTATTAACAATTGACGATTCAAAAATAAATTTTATGAAAACGATTCGTTATCCTGAAAAAGCAATTTGGCACGAGCTTTTGGCGCGTCCGGTTTTCGAGACAAAAAGTTTGGAAAGGCACGTGCAAAATATTTTGAACGGCGTCAAAAAAGACGGCGATGAAGCCGTTCGGCATTTTACGAAAACTCTCGATTTGGTTGAAATAAAAGATTTTCTCGTATCAGAGACTGAATTTGACGAAGCCGAAAAAAGAGTATCCGACGAACTGAAAACGGCAATAAATGTCGCCAAATCAAACATCGAAAAATTTCACCGCGCGCAAATTGAAAAACCCGAAATTATCGAAACGACACCGGGCGTTTTCTGCTGGCGCAAATCTGTGCCGATTCAGCGAGTCGGTTTCTACATTCCGGCGGGAAGCGCACCGCTTTTTTCGACTGTTTTGATGCTCGGCGTTCCGGCAAAAATCGCCGGCTGCATAGAAATCGTCGCCTGTTCGCCGCCCGACCAAAATGGCAAAATCAATGATGCTACGCTTTATACTGCAAAAACTTGCGGTATTACGAAAGTTTTCAAAATCGGCGGCGCGCAGGCAATCGGCGCGATGGCTTTCGGAACCGAAACCGTTCCACAGGTTTACAAAATTTTCGGTCCCGGCAATCAGTTTGTAACTTGCGCCAAACAACTTGTTTCGCAATACGTGACGGCTGATATGCCAGCCGGACCTTCCGAAGTCGCGGTTATAGCTGACGAAACGTGCATTCCGGCGTTCGTCGCGGCTGATTTATTATCGCAAGCCGAACACGGTGTTGACAGCCAGGTTTTACTTGTTTCGACCGACGAAAAAGTTATTGACGAAACATTAATTGAACTCAACAAACAACTTGCAAAATTATCGAGAAAAGCGATTGCCTCGAAAGCGTTAGAAAATTCAAAAGCAATTTTGGTTGAAAATTTGGACGAAGCTGTCGAATTGTTAAACGAATATGCCGCCGAGCATTTAATTTTGGCTTGCGAAAACGCCGATGAAGTTGCCGAAAAAATCGTCAACGCCGGTTCGGTTTTTATCGGTAATTATTCGTGTGAAAGCGCGGGCGATTATGCTTCCGGCACGAATCACACTTTACCGACAAACGGTTTTGCAAAAGCATTTAGCGGTGTATCTTTGGACAGCTTCGTAAAGAAAATCACGTTTCAAAAATTGACCGAACACGGAGTTGAAAATCTCGGTCGAACTATCGAATGTATGGCGGAAGCGGAAGGTTTGGACGCGCATAAAAATGCGATTTCGATTCGTTTAGAGAAACTAGCCGCGAACAAACAGGATTGAACACGAAAAAATACAAAAAACAAAATTTTTGTTTCTTTTGGTTTTTGTTTGCGGCTAAATGTTTTTATGTTTAATTTAGAAAAACTGGTTCGGGAAAATGTCAAAAAATTAACTCCGTATTCTTCTGCAAGGAGAGAGTTTAGCGGTGCGGCGCAGATTTTTCTCGATGCAAACGAAAACAGTTTCGGGTCCCCTTTGGAGCAAAATTACAATCGTTATCCAGACCCTCTGCAGACGAAAATCAAGGAACGAATTGCCGCTTTACAAAACGTAAAGCCGTCTGAAATTTTCGTCGGCAACGGCAGTGATGAAGCAATTGATTTGTTGTTTAGAATTTTTTGCCGCCCGCAAATTGATAATAGTTTAATTTGCCCGCCGACATACGGAATGTATGAAGTTTCGGCGGAAATTAATGATGTTAAAGTCAAACGCGCAAATTTAACCGAAGATTTCGAGCTTGATTTTGAAGCGATAAAACAAGCGTTTGACGAAAATACAAAACTGCTTTTTGTCTGTTCGCCGAATAATCCGACGGGGAATTCTTTCGCCTGCCGCGACGTTTTAAGATTAGCGGAAAACTTTCGCGGTATTGTCGTCGTTGACGAGGCATATGTGGATTTTTCCAATGAAAAATCGCTAATTTTCGAGATTAACAATTTGCCGAATCTGGTGGTGTTGAAAACTTTTTCAAAAGCCTGGGGTTTAGCTGGTTTGCGCGTCGGTCTGGCGTTTGCCAACGAAGAAATAATAAAACTTTTCAACAAAATAAAGCCGCCGTATAACATCAGCCAAATCGCACAGGAAGCCGTTTTGCAGGCGTTAAAAAACAAAGCGGAAGTTGACGAAACGATTGCGAAAATTATTTCCGAACGCGAAAAGCTGATTGAAAACTTACAAAAATTTTCTTTTGTGACGAAAATTTATCCGACCGACGCAAATTTTGTTTTGGTTAAAACTGTTGATGCGGAAAAGATTTACAATTTTTTGCTTGACGAAAAAATCGTCGTTCGCAATCGTAATAATGTCGAACTTTGTGCAGGCTGTTTGCGAATTACAATCGGGACGCCAGAAGAAAATGAAAGTTTATTAAAATCATTTAAGAAATATCAAACTACGGTTTTACTCGGATAACCGTAGATTTTTTTGTTTCATTTTTGCGTCATTTTGTAGATTGCGGCGGCTAAAAAATATGAAAAGAGTTTTATTTATTGACCGTGACGGAACTTTAATCGTTGAGCCGGAAGATTTTCAAATCGACAGTTTCGAGAAGCTGAAATTTTTGCCGTCGGTTATTACTTATCTGGGAAAAATTGCCCGCGAGACGGATTTTGAACTCGTAATGGTAACGAATCAGGATGGACTCGGAACGGAAAGTTTTCCCGAAAATACGTTTTATCCGGCGCACGATTTTCTAATGCAAACCCTAGAAAGCGAAGGAATTAACTTTGCAGACGTTTTTATTGACGATACTTTCGAGAGCGAAAATAAATTGACGCGCAAACCGAATACCGGAATGCTGACGAAGTATCTGGCATGCGATTACGATTTGAAAAATTCGTTTGTCATCGGCGACCGAATGACCGATGTACAGCTTGCCAAAAATTTGGGCGCGAAAGCAATTTTTGTCAAAAATCAAAATTTTACCCAGCCGTCAAACAACGAACCAATTGCGCTCGTCGCCGACGATTGGCGCGAAATTTACCGTTTTCTCAAAGTTCCACCGCGCAGAATCGCGCATACGCGCTCGACAAAAGAAACCACGATAGAAATCGAATTAAATCTGGACGGAATAGGTGTTGCGGAAATTTCGACCGGCATTCATTTCTTCGACCATATGCTTGAACAGCTTGCGCGGCACGGTTCGATTGATTTGAAAATCTGTGCGCGAGGCGATTTGCACATAGACGAACACCACACGATTGAAGATGTCGGAATCGCACTCGGCGAAGCATTTGCAAAGGCTCTGCACGACAAACGCGGAATGGAGCGTTACGGTTTTACGCTCCCGATGGATGATTGTCTGGCGCAGGTGGCGCTCGATTTCGGCGGGCGCAACTGGATTGTCTGGGAAGCGAATTTTAAGCGTGAAATGATTGGCAAAATGCCGACCGAAATGTTTTTTCATTTCTTTAAATCGTTTTCCGATAAATCACTGTGTAATTTAAACATTAAGGCTGAAGGGGCAAACGAACATCACAAAATCGAGGCGATTTTCAAAGCATTTGCAAAAGCAATCAAGTTGGCGGTCAAACGAAACATCGACGACGAAAATTTGCCAAGCACGAAAGGAAGTCTTTAACTAAAAACACACAATTAAAAATAAAAAACCCGTTTGAAATTTTGCGTTTTACATTTTTTATTTATGAATGTTGCGATTGTTAAATACAATGCCGGGAATGTCGAATCGGTCAAAAACGCGCTCAACCGTTTGGGGGTAGAATCGGTATTGACGGACGAAGCGAAAATTTTGCAAACGGCTGATAAAGTTATCTTTCCGGGTGTTGGCGAGGCGTCGAGCGCGATGAATTACTTGCGGAAGCGAAATTTGGATATAACAATCAACTCGCTCAAGCAACCGGTTTTGGGAATTTGTTTGGGAATGCAGCTTTTATGCGAGTTTTCCGAAGAAAACCAAACGAAATGTTTAGGAACTTTGCCGTATAAAGTTAGAAAATTTGAAAGCGATAATTTGAAAATTCCGCAAATCGGCTGGAATAACATTTTCGGTTTGAAATCAAAACTTTTTGAAGGTGTGGCGGAAAACAGTTTTGTCTATTTTGTACACGGCTTTTATGTCGAAACGGGCGCGGAGACGGTTGCCGCTTGCGATTACGGTTTAAATTTCAGCGCGGCGGTTCGGCACGAAAACTTTTACGCCGTCCAGTTTCATGCGGAAAAATCCGGCGCTGTCGGCGCGAAGATTTTGGAGAATTTTTTGAAGATTTAACCCGCCGCGAAAAATACAAAGTCAGCGCGAAGATAAAACAAAAATATAGTGTGTTCGCTGTGCTGCTTTTTCGCCGATAACCAGAATTATGATTGAGATAATTCCGGCAATAGATTTAATTGAAGGCAAATGTGTGCGGCTCGCGCAGGGCGATTTTGCGTGCAAGAAAATCTACAATGAAAATCCGCTGGAAGTGGCAAGAAAATTTGAAGCCGCTGGTTTGAAACGCCTGCACATTGTCGATTTAGACGGCGCAAAAGGCGGAAAAATCGTCAATCTGAAAGTTTTGGAAACGATTGCCGGAAACACGAATTTAATCGTTGATTTCGGCGGCGGCATCAAGACCGAAAAAGATCTTCACTCAATCTTCGATGCGGGCGCGAAAATGGCAAGTGTCGGAAGCATCGCGGTTAGAGAGCCGGAAAAGTTTTTCACTTGGCTTGACCATTATGGAAGCGAAAAAATTCTGCTCGGTGCTGACGTAAAAAACGACTACTTGGCGATTGATGGCTGGCAGACGGCAACTGCAATAAAAATTCTACCGTTTTTAGAAAACTGTTTTGCCCGCGGCGCGCGTCAGGTTTTCTGCACGGACATCAGCAAAGACGGACTTCTTCAAGGCTCGGCAAATCAGCTTTATGCGCAAATTTTGGCACGTCTGCCGAAATTAAAACTTATCGCCAGTGGAGGCGTGAGCCGAATCGAGGACATTTTTGAGCTTGAAAAAATCGGGTGCGCTGGCGTAATCGTCGGCAAGGCGATTTATGAGGGAAAAATATCTTTGGAAGAATTGGAAAGTTTTACGGGAAAAGAATAAAACGCAGAACAAATACCGAATTTTCACTGATTTAATTTTATAAATATATTAACTGCGGCTGGACATTCACATCGTTGTTTGTCCGCGTTTTGTATCGAAAAATGTTGGCAAAAAGAATAATTCCGTGTCTCGATGTAAAAGATGGACGCACGGTCAAAGGAACGAATTTTATAAACTTGCGCGACGCGGGCGATGCGGTCGAACTCGCTAAAATCTACAGCGAACAAGGCGCGGACGAACTCGTTTTTTTAGACATTACGGCGACCGATGAAAAGCGCAAAACTTTGAGCGAACTCGTCCGAAAGGTTGCGGCGCAAATCAACATTCCGTTTACCGTCGGCGGCGGCATTGGTTCGGTCCAAGACATCGAAGTTTTATTAAATTCCGGCGCGGACAAAGTTTCGATAAATACTTCTGCCGTTAAAAATCCGAAAATTCTGGCGGATGCCGCGAAAAATTTCGGTTCTCAATGCGTCGTTCTGGCAATTGATGCAAAATTTGTGGAAAATGAATGGCTGGTTTTCTTAAACGGCGGGCGAGTGGCGACTGAATTAAAAGCTGTCGAATGGGCAAAAAAAGGCGTCGAATCTGGCGCGGGCGAAATTCTTTTGACTTCGATGAATGCTGACGGAACGAAAAAAGGTTTTGAAATCGAACTGACGCGGAGGGTTTCCGAAGCCGTAAACGTTCCGGTGATTGCTTCGGGCGGCGCGGGAGAAGAACGACACTTTGTCGATGTTTTTGAAGAGGGTAAAGCCGATGCCGCGCTTGCCGCAAGTATTTTTCACTTTCATGAAATTGAAATTTTTCAGTTGAAAAAATATCTGAAAGAACATGATATTGCTGTGAGAATGTAGAAATCGCCTGCCAAAGAACTATGGAAATTAATTTTAAAAAATCAATCGACGGACTTGTTCCGTCGATTGTGCAGGACGCGCAAACTGGAAAAGTTTTGATGCTCGGCTATATGAACCGCGAAGCGTTCGAGAAAACAAAAAGCAGCAATTTAGTTACATTTTTTTCGCGTTCACGACAAACTCTCTGGACAAAGGGCGAAACGAGTGGAAATTTTCTCGTCGTAAAAGAAATCCTGATTGATTGTGACCGCGACACGATTTTAATAAAAGCAAATCCGGCGGGCGCGGTTTGTCATACCGGCGCGGATACTTGTTTTGACGAGAAAAACGAGTCGAAAAATTTTCTGTCCGAACTCGAAAAAACGATACGGGAACGCAAGGCAAATCCGAATAAAAATTCTTACACTTCACAACTTTTTCAAAAAGGTATCAACAAAATCGCGCAAAAGGTCGGCGAAGAAGCGGTCGAGCTAATTATCGAGGCGAAAGACGACGACCGAGAACTTTTCAAAGCGGAAGCTGCCGATTTGCTTTTTCATTTTCTTATTTTACTCGAAGAGAAGGATTTGGAATTGGCAGACATCGTAGAAACTCTCAAACAAAGAAAACGCTCGTAAAATTTTCTTCTGATGAAGCGTTGCGCTAAGATTATTTCCAAACGTAAACGCACAATTTGAACATTCAACGTCAAAGTAGAGCAGGCTGAAAATTTTAATCCATAAAAAAGTCCGGGAAACATGTGTCTCCCGGACTTTTTCGGTTTAGAAAAAAAACCGTTTATTTTAGAGACGGTTCATTAAAGTTAGCAGATACATCAACTTGATGAACATACCAATTAGCCGTCGGGTAATCGCCAAAATTTCCCCATTCAAAAACCATTAACGAAGTGTCGCTCGACCTTCTGACATAGAAGAAGTCCATTGCAGCATCGTTCGGATTTCCGCGCCACACCGCAATATCCTGTTTGCCATCGCCGTCATAATCACCCGGCGTCAGTCTGTCGCCGGTAATTCCCCAGTTTATCGGTGAACTGCCGGTTCCGCCGCCGTCGCGTTCCAAGATATTCCAGGCAAGCTGTCCGCCTTGGTTTCTGACGACTACGAAATCACTTCTGTTGTCACCGTCGAAATCGCCCGGCACGAGACTGTCTGTTACGAGTCCCCAGCGTGTGTAATCAATGCCGTTGTCTGAACTGCGCAGAACGGCAAAAACTCCGAGACCGCCGCCCACATCAAATTGAACGCAGAAATCGGCTTTTCTATCGCCGTCGTAATCGCCCACATTCGGACGAGTTGACGTGCCAAAACCAAACGGAACGGCAGTGAAATTGTTGTTGGTTAGTGAACTGCGGTAAAAGAAATAGTTTTGACCGCCGCCGGCAGCCGTTCGGTAAACGGCAACATCAGCTTTACCGTCGCCGTCGTAATCGGCTACGACTCGCGGGTCGTCTCCGGCTCTGCCGAATTGCTCGATTCGCAGTGTGTTAGTTTGGCTTTGAAAAATAAAAAAGTAAGCCAAATTTGGATTACCGGAATCTCCGCGCCAGACCGCTAAATCGGCTTTTCCGTCGCCGTCAAAATCCTCGGGCGTCGCAATATCCGTCCCGCTTCCGAATTGTATAGCCGTGAAATTGTTGGAGCCGTTTGTATTGATATACCAAAATTTCCCCGAATTTGTCGGTCTGGTTACAACCCAATCGGTTTTGCGGTCACCATTAAAATCATTGTTTGCACGTTGAGTCGGTGTCGGCGTGACCGTTGGTGTAACGGTTGGTGTTACTGTTGGAGTTACTGTAGGTGTAGCCGTCGGCGTTACAGTTGGAGTTACAGTTGGACTTACAGTTGCAGTTGGCGTGGGTGTCGGCGTTCCGCTACCGCAAGGAGTTGAAGGCGAAGCCATATTGCGCGGGACAGGGTTTGTTACAACTGTAAAATCGCTGTTGTTGTTGTCAGTATCCGTGCATCCGTTTCCGTTGCGAACGACGCCTTGTGTAGAAGTTAATGCCGTTCCGTTTCCGGCGGTTGTGTTGCCTTCGCCGTTGTTCGACGCGCCGTATGATACCAAATCAATGATGCGGCTATCCGGCAATGTACAAGGAGTTGCCGTTGCGCCGCAGTTAAGTGCGGTTGTCGTATTGGTCAAAGCAACTTTACCGCTCGAACCCGATAAACTAAGATTGGTTGTTGTTACGTCCGGCGTTACAGGCAAATCCGCGCCTGCCGTTCCTGCTGCTCCCAGTTGGACGAGGTAGTGCTGACCGGGCTGCAAGGTTACATTCGGCAATGCAAAAATATTCGTCGCGCTGGCGCCGAATTGTCCGGTTGACGACCCGTATTGCAGCGCCAATCCATTGAGCGAAACCGGGCTGCTCGAAACGTTAAATAACTCTACGTAATCAAATTTGTGGTCATGTAACAAAAGAGATGCTGGTGGAATTCATCTGATGAATATAAAGTTTAACCACCGCTTCGAACATTTTCTTGGTCTTTGAAAAACAAATCGTTCTTCGCTGCAATCTTTTTAAGTGAGTGC
>MWVX01000055.1_pt1 | contig 32079 bp, 32 predicted proteins | sample 1047311 | NCBI WGS metagenome assembly MWVX01 (sample SAMN06349984, study PRJNA376086) | soil metagenome | isolation source: MtG-4 sample Antarctic (ecotone) soil | place: Antarctica | collected 2015-01-13 | reverse complement strand
CAATATGACGACGCGCGAACCGAGAATTTTTCTGGCGTTTTCAATTCGTTCGTACAACTCCGCCTCCGACATCGCCATATAAATTTCAAGGCTCGCCGATTGCCCACGCGCGTCTTCTTCGCCGACTTTTTCTTTGTCTAAAACCGCCTGCATAGTTTCAAATTTCATAACTTTTTTGATGCAAAATTGGAGCGTTTTGCAAACTGTAATTATACAAAATATTGGATACTTACGCTATCAGGCGAATTTTCCGATTGCTTTCTGAAACTGATTTTGAATAATTGCGTTTCTCCTGTTCTAATTTACTAAAGATGAAAAACAATTTTCTAGACTTAAACGAGCTGCGCCGCAAATTTCCTAAAACATTGGAAAATTTCGCACATTTGCCGAATCGTGAGGCGTGGCTAAATCGTGTCTGGGAAATAGAGAAACGTTGGAACGATTTTCGGGAAAATCCTGACCGCAGCGAAGAAGTTATTTTTTTCGATACCGCGCCAAAAGATTTGGAAATTGACGGTGAGTTTGAAATCATTTACGCGGGCGGAACTTTGGGCTTGCTACACGCAGCGTTAATGGCAACCAAACACAATCGGAAAGTTCTTGTTTTCGATGCGCATACGGTTGGGAAAACGCACCGCGATTGGAATATCTCTGACGATGAATTACAGGAATTCGTTCGCGCGGGACTTTTTACTAAAGAAGAAATTGAAACCGCAGTCAGCAATCGTTACAAAACCGGTTTTGTGAAATTTTATGACGCAAACTCCAAGATAAAAACGCCGCCGCTTTTTATGGAAAATGTTTTGGACGTGGCGATTGAAGCAGATAAATTATTAAATCTCGCCGTCGAAAAACTTAAAAAGACAGGCGCGAAAATCATTAATAATTTGCGTTTTATCCGCGCTTATTTAAACAGGGGAAGAGTTTTAATCGAATGCGAAGATGTGAAAAACGGTAAGCGTCGGCTGTTCGCTTCAAAACTTTTCGTTGACGCGACAGGGACAAATTCGCCGGTTTCGCGCCAGATAAACGAAGGGCATTCAATCACGCACGTTTGCCCGACGGTCGGGACTGTGGCGAAAGGTTTCCGCCGCGCCGATGAGAAAAATGGACGCCACGATGAAAAAGCAGTTGATTTTTCCGTCGGCGAAATTCTTGTTTCAACCGAAGACAGTTCCGACTATCGGCAATTGATTTGGGAAGGTTTTGCGGGAAATCAGCGAAGTGACGAATACACGACTTATTTATTTTTTTACGATTCGGTTTCGTCGAAAGCCGACAAATCTTTGTTTCGTCTGTTTGAAGATTATTTTGAAAAGCTGCCCGATTACAAAGAAAAAAATGGCGCGTGGCGCGTTGTCAAGCCTGTTTTCGGTTATATTCCCAGCGTTCATCATCGCGGCTGGAACAATATTAAAAAGACTGCGACCAATAGAATTTTGCTTGTCGGCGACGCTGCCGGATTATCTTCGCCCTTGACGTTTTGCGGTTTTGGCTCGCACGTCAGGAATTTGCGTCATTTGACTGAAGCAGTCGAAAACGCCTTGCGCGAAAACGTTTTTGATGAAAAATCACTTTCAAAAATCAACGCTTACGAGCCGCGTGTCGCGCAATTGTCGAGTCTTGCCGAATTTATGCGCCCGATGCCGCACAGCAAATCTTTCACTGTCAACGAAACTATGAATGCCGTGATGTCGGCTTTGAGTGTTTTGGATTCAAACATCAGCCGCGAGCTTTTTCAAGACCGAATTGGATTTGCTTCGTTCAAACGAGTTTTGGCGAAAACGGCGCAGATTCATCCGAAAGTTTTTCGCCTTATGTTCGAGCATCTCGGCGCGCGCGGCGCGTTTTGGTGGATTGCAAAAATGGCGGAAAATGCTTTGCACGAGAGACGGACAAAAAGTGAAAATCTGATGAAGCGAAAACAAATTTGATTGTTTGCTTTTCTGTTTCATTTAGTTTTTCAAAAATTTAATATTTCTCGGATTAAAAAAATGCAGCTCAGCTACAAACCGAAGTACAGTGCGATTTTTGTCGGCATTTTATTTGAATTTTGTAATTGACTAGTTGTAAAAACGCTTGCAAAATAAATTTTCCGGGTGAAAAGATTTTACGTTAAAAAAGTTAATGGCATAAATATTGCCCGAACGAAAATAAACAAGTAAATTCTGTTTGTATTTCATACAATCTGTGAATATCTGACTTGGAAAGACTATTTTCTTTGAAAATAAACTACTAACTTAATGGAAGGGGGATTTTACAAAATGGAAAATACGGGAAAATCACAATCAAACGATGCGGCTAACAAAGCCGGAAACAAAACGGCAAACCAGAACAAAAATGCTTCGCAAGGCGGCAAAGACATTGGACAAGACGCTGGGGCAACTCAACAGCAGAATCAACAAGCGGACAATCAAATTGCTGATCATGTAGGTAATGTCGTGCGCGGTGATACCGGCGCCATCAAAGACGTTCTCAGTCAAGCAAAAGAATCGACCGGAGAAGTTGCTAGCCAAGCCTATGGCTTTGCCGCTAAAAAAGCGACATCGGTTATTGACGAACAAAAAACTAATTTGACGCAAGGTTTAACTAGCGTTGCCGACAGCATCCGTCAAATCGGAGAAAATCTTCGCAGCACTGATGAACCGACGGGCATAACAAATGTCGCCGCTCAATACACCAGCACGGCTGCACAGAAAGTAGAGCAAATGTCGGGTTATCTCGAAAGACAAGATTTGAATGCATTGCTTGGAGACGTAAAAGATTTAGCCCGAACCAATCCGGCTTTGTTTCTCGGCGGAGCTTTTACGCTCGGTATTTTAGCGGCGAGATTTTTCAAAAGCGGAAATCCCAACCAGGCATTGACACGCCGCTCGCAATACGCCGACAGAAATTTCGGTTCGCGTAGAAATGACAGAGATTTCAATCGCTCAAGAAATTCGGATAATCAGGTTAGAACGTTCAATCCAGACAATCAGCCAAAATTAACGCGCAGCGACGATGATGTAATTACAAAAATACGTCATGACGATAAAATCGGCGGAACAACCTCCCCGAATGACGTTTCAAAAAATAAAGGAGGTTAAGTTATGGCAGAGCAATTGACAAAAGACGAACGGTCATTGGGCGACCTTTTTTCCGACCTAGCCACCGAAACAAGTAATTTGGTCAAGCAGGAAGTTTCGCTGGCGCAGACCGAGCTGACGCTGAAAGCCGTAAAAGTCGGTAAAAACGTCGGATATTTAGTGGTCGGCGGAGCGGTCGCTTATGCGGCTCTACTCGCATTTATCGCGGCGTTGATTATTGGTTTATCACATTTGATGTCAGCGTGGATAGCGGCTTTAATTGTCGGAATAGTTATTGCCATCGCCGCCGTTATATTAATTTTGTCCGCGTTAAGCGCGTTAAAAAATACAGGGCTAACGCCGACGCAGACAGTTGAAACGATTAAGGAGGACGCACAATGGCTGAAAGACCAGATGAGCTAAACGAAAAAACACAAACCAGAATTAATGAAATAGATGTTGCAGGCAGAACGAATGCCGCGCCTGAAAATGTCTATTTGGAAACTCGTTCGGCTGATACTACTTTGACAACTGATGATTTGACCATCGACGATGAAACGATAATAAACGAAGATGAAACGTCTGAGGAAACCGAGCAAATAAGAGAGCAAATCGAAGAAACCAGAAGTAATTTGGGTGAAACAATTAATGCTATTCAAGAAAAACTCAGTTTTTCAAACATTACCGAACATGTCAAAGATGAAGTTTCGGAACATATTAACAGCGCACTGAAAACGGCAAAAGATTCCGTTTATGATGCGACATTAGGGAAGGTGGAAACAGTTATGAGTTATATAAACAAAGGAATGAAAGAAGTATCCAGGACGGATGTGGGACGCACCGCAAGTCAAAACCCGCTTGCCTTATCCTTAATCGGATTGGGTGTAGGTATGATTTTGGTAAACGGTTTTTCAAAAAAACGTTCAAACGTGAGTTATCGCTACGATTATGAACGTGATACCGACTTCGACCGCGATATTGATTTTAGTCGCAGAACGGATTATGACCGCGACTTTGATTACAATCGCGGCACTAATTACGATAGGCGAAACTTTGACACAAATCCCGTAGCAGCAGATTACCAGAGACGCGGTATTTCGTCATCAGGCGGACAGTCAACATTTGAAGCGGCGCAAAACAAAGTCGGCGATGTCGCCGGTCAAGCATATAAAGGCGTCAGCAGTGCCGCCGGAGCAGTTTCCGATACGGTTGGCGATGTTGCCGGTAAAGTTTCCGATACGGTCAGTAATGTCGCCGGTCAAGCGTATGAACAGGTCGGAAATCTTGGTTCGAGAGCAAAAGATGTTGCCGGTTCCGCACAGGAACAATACGAATACTATATGGATGAAAATCCTTTAGCCGTCGGCGCAGTCGCACTGGCAATCGGCGCGGCAGTCGGTTTTGCGTTTCCTTCAACCAAAGCTGAAAATCGTCTTATGGGCGAAGCACGCGAAAACCTGCTGCAAAAGGCGGAAGAAACTGCCCGCGGTGCGGTTGACAAAGTTCAGCAAGTCGCCGGAGAAGTTGCGCAAACCGTCAAGGAAGAAGTCAAAAATCAAGGCATAATGTCCGATACTAACGTTAATGCTAAAGTTCCGAATACAACCGGAAAAGACCAAACGAAAAATCAAGGTACAAAGCTATAAAATAATTTACTGCACAATAAAAAGAAGCGGCGTTAATTGCAATTGACGCCGCTTCTTTTTCTGAAAAATTCATCGCTCTATTTTTTCCAAACCGTTCATAAACGGCTGTAGAATTTCAGGAATCAAAATCGAACCGTCTGCCTGTTGATAATTTTCCAAAACGGCAATCCAAGTTCGCCCGACGGCTAAACCCGAACCATTTAAGGTGTGAACGAATTCAGGTTTGGCGCCGCCTGCACGACGAAAACGCAGATTCATTCGCCTGGCTTGAAAATCTCCGCAGTTTGAACAACTGGAAATCTCGCGGAACGTCTTCTGGCTCGGCAGCCAAACTTCGATGTCATAAGTTTTTTGCGCCGCAAAACCCATATCGCCCGTTGATAAAATGACGGTTCTGTAAGGTAAGCCGAGTAGCTGTAAAATACGTTCGGCGTTGGCGGTAAGTTTTTCGTGTTCTTCGTCAGAATTTTCCGGCACAGTGAGTTTGACGAGTTCGACTTTTTCAAACTGGTGTTGTCTGATTAAGCCTCGTGTGTCGCGCCCATAACTTCCCGCTTCCGAGCGAAAACAGGGCGAGTAAGCCGTAAAATATTTCGGCAATTCGCTCGCGTCCAAAATCTCACCGGCGTGATAATTCGTAACCGGAACTTCGGCGGTCGGAATAAGCGCAAAACCGCGTTCGTCTTTCAAATGAAACAATTCGTCTTCAAATTTGGGCAATTGCCCGGTGCCGAAAAGCGATTGGCGATTGACGAGAAACGGCGGCAAAGTTTCCGTGTAACCGTGTTCGGTCGTGTGAACGTCAAGCATAAAATTGACCAGTGCGCGTTCAAGTCTTGCGCCCGCGCCGTTGACAATTGCAAAACGCGAACCGGCGATTTTCGTTGCGCGTTCCAAATCTAAAATGCCCAGATTCTCGCCCAAATCAACGTGGTCTTTCGGCTCGAAATCGAATTCTTTCGGCGTTCCCCAACGATGAACTTCAACATTTGCCGCTTCGTCAATGCCGATTGGAACATCGCTCGCCGGAACGTTCGGCAAACCGGCAAGAAGTTGGTGCATTGTGTTTTCGGCTTCGTCGCGCCTTGTTTCGAATTCAGTTTGTTTTTCTTTCAAACCGGCAACTTCCGCTTTTTTCGCTTCGCCTTCTTCGCGTTTTCCCGACTGCATCAACGCCCCGATTTCTTTACTAAAAACATTGCGTGTTTGATTGATTTTATCGGCTTCGCCAATCACGCGGCGGCGTTCGGCGTCGAGTTCGACAAATTTTTCCAGACTTGCGTCGGGAAAGTTGCGGTTTTGCAAAGCGGTTTTCACCGCATCCAAATTTTCACGAACAAAATTTAAGTCAAGCATAAATATAAACGAACGGACGAGATTTCTCCCGCCCGTAAAACTTTAAGATTTAAGACGATTGTGCGCTTTAACGGCAAGGCGTACCGAAATCGGCGTATATGCAGCGGTCTGACCAGCGAAATCTCGCCGTCTGCTGCGGATTGAGAACCGGCGAATCGGTCGCTTCGAGCGGTGTCACGTGGCGAGCGCCGGTTCGCCATCTGCCCATTCGTCCGTCAATGCCGAAAGCTATATCTTTGGCGGCGTTATTGTTGTTGAAAGTATAATCGGCAAGCGCGTGAATCCTGCGCCAAACGCCCCAGTAATCCTGCGCGTTTGTGATGCCGCCGCCGTCGGCGTCTGTGAAATTGCCGGTAACCGGAGTTCCATGTCCGGCATTCAAAGCGCAAAAAGTTCGCGCCGTGCGAATAACCTGCCATTTGCGTTCGGTGATTTGCGGCAGACGATTCCACACATCATTCTGCGCAATAAGATGGTCGTTTGTTCCGTCGTCCCAATAAACTTGCACAACGAGCTTTGCTGTCGAAGGAATCGAACTGTAATCACTGCTCCCCCACGCATACCAGGGAGCCATGGCAAAAAGAAAAAGTTTGTTTGCGCCCCAACCAGAAGCCAACCCGCGACGTGCGAGTTCCGGCAACGCGCCGCCGCCGTAAGAATGTCCGGCAAAACCGATTTTTGTCGTGTCCATAACGCTGCCGTATTGCTGTACGGCAAGCTGAAAACCCTTCCACATTTGCTCATAACGTTCGGTGTGCGTTGTCAGCAAATTTGGCGTGTAAGGCGCGAAAACGACGATATAACCGTTGCTCGCCAGCTGCTGCAGCAAACCTTCATAAATCTGATATTGAAAACCGCCAAAGCCGTGCGCGAAGAAAACCACCGGAAGACGATTTTCGGCAGTCGCGTTGCTCGGCAAAAAAACCGAAACCGGCGCCGGAACGTTCCCGTTCGGATGCTGAATTGATTGGCGCGTAACGGTAAATCGCCCGAAATTCCCGTAATCATAAGGCAAAGTCGTTACTTTAAGCTGCGTGCAGGCGAGAGCTTGAGCTTTTATCGTCACCGCCGTCGGCAATAAAACAAACAAAATAAACAGCATCGAAGTCAAACTAAAAAATCTTCTCATTGTCTTAATTTCCTGTTTTTATTTAAGATGCGCGGCAAGGCAAAGTCCCTTAGGGTTATTTCTAATTTTCCGCAAACGCGAGTGATGAAAACTCTACTGTTCATTATACTCAAAAAAACTAAACCTCACACTCGAAGATTATTGTGTTTTACAAGTAAAAGTCGAAAATTTGTTTTTCACTCATTTGTTTGCTTTACGGCAAATGTGTCAAGATTTAACTTCTTCATCGAAACGCGAACTTTTATAAAAGCAATTATGACACAAAAAATTCGTAAAGCGGTTTTTCCCGCCGCCGGTCTCGGAACGAGATTTTTGCCCGCGACCAAATCTTCGCCGAAAGAAATGCTGCCGCTCGTCGATAAACCGCTTATTCAATACTCGGTCGAAGAAGCTGTCGCATCCGGTATCGAATCAATTTTGATTATTACCGGACGCGACAAAACGGCGATTGAAAATCATTTCGACATTTCATTTGAACTCGAGCAGGTTTTGCAGGAACGCGGCAAACAGGAAATGTTTGAACTCGTGCGCGCTGTCTCCGACCTGGCGAAAATCAGTTACACGCGCCAGAAACAAGCGCTCGGATTAGGACACGCGATTTTGCAGGCAAAAGATTTTGTCGGCGACGAATCGTTCGCAGTCCTTTTAGCCGACGACGTGATAGATGCGGAAACGCCCGCTCTCAAACAGCTGATAGATGTTTACGAAAAATACGATGCGCCGGTTTTGGCGACGATGCAGGTTGCGGGCGAAGCGATTTCGCGTTTTGGCGTGATTGACGCTGAAGAAATCGAGCCGAATGTTTCCAAAATAAAAAATATTGTCGAAAAACCTAAATTTGACGATGCACCGTCGGATATGGCGGTTATCGGGCGCTACGTTTTTACGCCCGAACTGTTCGACGCCATCGAGCGCAGCGAAACCGGCGCGGGCGGCGAGTATCAGGTTGCCGACGCGATGCGAATTTTGCTCGACGAAGGCAAACCGTTTTATGCCGTACGGCTTGACGGTGTGCGCCACGACGCGGGCGATAAACTAGGGTTTTTGATTGCAACCGTGGAATTCGCCCTCAAACGCACAGACCTCGCACCGGAATTCAAGGCGTATCTCAAATCGCTGAACTTGTAAATGTATATGTAATCTTTATAACAAATACGGACAAAATTTTCTGGTAAAGTATTCTAGACTTAACAATTTTTTGTGGCGAAAAATTATGCAGTAGAAAGCAAAAACTTCGCCACTTTTGTTTAAGGTTACAAGAATTGTGGAAGGAAAAACATTTAATATATTTAAGCCGAAACAACCGCGTCTTGCTGTCGGTCACGAATGCACGCCGATTTCCAATGCCGAGAGAATATGCGGCTCACCGCGTGATGTGCTTGACGTGACGCGCCATTATGAACGTTTTGAATACGATTTCGATTTGCAGGAAGAACTCGGAATTTACGAGCTTCGATATCCGGCTTGTTGGGACAAAGTTTTAGTCGCGCCGTATCGTTACGACTTTGAAAACATTGCGCCGATCATGGAGTCAATGCGGCGACGCGGATTCATACCGACTATTGATTTGTGTCATCACAAAGTCCCGAAAAAAATCGAAAACGGTTTTGCCAATCCCGAATTTCCCAATCATCTGCTCGATTTTGCACTCGCGTTTCAAGCAGCATTTCCGTTTGTCGAACGCTACACGATTATCAATGAACCGGCTGTAACCGCGCTGTTTCATTCGGACGAATGCGGGCTTTGGGCGCAGTATAAATGGACGGATGTTTTTCTGAATATGGCGGAAGCGATTTCAATTGTTTCACGCGCTTTGAAAAAGCGAAATCCACGCATCCGATTTTTTCAGCCCGAACCGATTGACCACGACGCCGTAACTGAAAATGCTGATGAGGAAGTTTTAGCGCACGTCAAATTTCTGCGCGAACACGGGCGCTTTGGTATGGACAATCTGCTGCGCGGTAAAATCGACGAAGCGCATCCGTTTTTCGAACGCTTGGTTGAGCGCGGCGCAACCGCCGAAAGAGTTTTGTGGTTTCAAACGAATCCCGCCGAAACCTACCAAAAAGATTTGGATTTTTACGTTCATTGTTTCAAAGTCTGGTTTCGCAATCGTCGCGGGCAAATGACGCACAAAATCAACCCGAATCCGCCGAGCCTCTCCGCCGTCATCGCCGATTACAAATCGCATTTGCCGGACGTGCAAATGAGTATCGGCGAAACAAACGTGCGCGGAACCGTGCGTGACCGCATAACTTTTTTCAAGTGGGTTCTGGAGCAGTGCGCCGCCAGCGGAATCGAAAGAGTTTCGTGGTGGGGTCTGACCGATGCCGTTTTGTGGGGAAACGGAAATCTGACGCGCTTTTGGCGAACTCAAAAAGCTGACCCGGTTGGAATCTATACGCTGAACGATGATGCTAAACACGGAAGTCTTTGGACGCGCCAATCAAACGAATTTTCCGAAATCGTCAAGGCTTACGGCAACGGGCTGATTTCAATTGAAGACATTCCCGCTTACGAATTTTCCGGCGAACTGAAAACTGTTCTCAACGGTTATGCCAAAAATCATATGAAACATTGGCAAAATCGCAAGAAAGTTTACGTGCAAGCCACTTGAAAATTTTATTTAGCAAATAATCGAAAAAACCTGTAAATTATATCCGGCTCCGGCTTTAACAAATGCCTGAAACGAAGACACAAAACAGTTTTTTCGGTTTTTATCGGTCGAAAGATTTTCTGCCGCGGCTGACGATTTTGTCGATCATAGTTTTGACGGTTTTGCAGCTTTATCATCAAGGCAGAGTCGGGTGGTGTAAATTTGGCGATTACGCGCCGTGGTCGAGCGATGCATGGGGCAGCCACAATTCACAGCATCTGCTTGACCCGTATAGTTTTACTCACATACTTCACGGTGTTTTATACTTCTGGCTGATAAGTTTGATTTTCCGAAAAATGTCGTTTGTCCGGCAATTTGCGCTGGCGATTTCTGTCGAATGCGCGTGGGAAATTCTGGAAAATACAAATCAGGTAATCGAACATTATCGCACGGCGACACTTGCGCTCAATTATTACGGCGACTCGATTGCCAATTCGTTAGGCGATGCTTTTTGCTGCGGCGTCGGTTTCTGGCTCGCTTACAAACTTCGATTTTGGCGTTCGCTCGCGCTGTTTTTGTTGACTGAAATTGTTTTGCTAATCGTTATACGCGATAGTTTGCTGCTGAATATCGTAATGCTCATTCACCCAATCGAAGCAGTAAAATTGTGGCAATCAAATATGTAAGAAAAATGGTAAAAGGCAAAAGGTGAAAAAGATTCGTCGAACATTGTCGAGCCACTTTTTCACTTTTGATATTCTTAGTTCTTACTTTTTGATTTTACTTTTTACCCTTCTACTTTACGTCAATGTTGTTGACGTTAAGCGTATTTCCTGTTGCACGCCGAAAATTTGAGATTGCTTTGTTTAAATCGGTCTGTGCTTGAAGTTCTCTGCTTCTGGCGGCAAGCAGTTCGGTTTGACGCTGAAAAACAAGGAAAACCGTTGACGTTCCGGCGCGAAACTGCCTTTGCTCACTTTCAAAAAGCTGTTCGGCGGAAGAGCGCGAAGCAGCGGCGGAGGCAAGTCGGGCTTCGGCGGAACGAAGCGATTGCATTGTATTTCGCACGTCGGCTTCGACGAGCTGTTCAGCTTGCGCGCGCTGGTTTGTCAATTGATTTCCCAAAGCCAGCGAACTTCCCAAATTCGCTGCCGCAACGCGATTGCCGAGCGGCAGCGAAATCCTAACGCCGACGCGATATGTCGGATATTTTTGCGTCAACACATCGGCAAGTGAGCCGAAAAATCCGCCGACCAGATTGTTTGGCGGCGAAGAAACCGTCGTTGTCGGGTTGATAACGAGCGGTGGCAATCCCTGTGTCGTAGAAATCTGGTTGACGCGCGCCAGCAAATCGGCGTTTACTGTGTTGGATGTGCGAACAATGTCATTTGCCGTTCCCGCCAAACCGTTCGACGTATAACTTCCGACAAGGTCAATTTGCGGTTTGCTTTGCTCACGAAAATATCTCGTGTTGATGTCGTTGACTTCCGCGTTTGCCTGCAATTGCTGAAGTTCGGGACGATTTTTGAGCGCGTCGGTAAGCGCGATTTCCAACGGAACTCGCGGGGCTTCGATATCAACCGGCGTTACGGGCGTCAGCGAGCGGAACCAAACTTCGGAAGTTCGCTCCTTTAACATCAGTGTCTTGAGCGTGTTTTCCGCAGTCGTAACGCTTTCCTGCGCAGTGTAAATATTTTGCTCGAAAGTTGTAATTTGCGAATTGGCGGCGACGATTTCGATCGGCGCGAGAACGCCTTTACTGACCAGTCTTTGATTGCTTTCAAGCTGCAGGCGCGCCTGTTTCACGGCGTCAATCTGCACCTGCAGATTACGAAGCGCAAAAACCAAATCCCAATACGATTGCTCGACCTGGCTGACAACATCAATCACTCGCTGTCGAAACTGCGCGTCGGTTAGAGACAGATTTTTCTTAGCGATTTCGATGTTGCGGCGGTTGAGGTCGAAACGCCGACCGCGCCACAGCGGTTGAACGTAAGTAAGAGTAAACGCGCTCGGAAACTGCGGATTGAGCAGAGAATTCTGGTTATTTGTGGAAGTGCGCGAGGCGGAAAAACTCGATTCGTAAGAGCCGCCGGCGACAGGCGAAAAACCGTTCGCGCCGATGTCCGCGCCGAAGCCTCTCTGCGTAATTGAACCGGATGAACCCGCGCCGCCAATGGTCGAAGCGGTCGGCGTCGGGCGGCTTTCAAAGAAAGGTTCCGAAGTTATCACCGGGTCGTAAATGCCGCGCGCGGCTCGCAAATTAAATTCCGCAATCTGCACCGTAATTCGGGAACTGTCAATGTCGTTATTGTTTTGCAAAGCCATTTTTACGGCATCGTCGAGCGTCAGCGAAATTTGGTTCAGCGCGTCAACCCCGACACGCTCGACCGAAGGAAGCGGGCGAACGGGCGCGACGAAATTCGGCGCGACCGGCGGCGGTTCAATCGGCAAATCAGACGGCGGAACGGTTTTCGAATCGCCGACGTTTTGTCCGGGCGTCTGCGGCACATTGTTGTTATTAGGGGCGACGGTTCCGCTGTTAATGCGAGGTAGCGTTGTTGCGGGCGGTTGAACAGGATTTGTCGTCGGTTGTGTCGGGTTAGTCGTCGGAGGCGGCGGATTTGGAGTTTGTGCTTGTACGGAAATTGAAAACAGGTAAAACCCGAACGACAGCAAAAATGCCGTCTTATAAACGAAAGAATAAATTTTTTCAGAATTAATACACATAAGCAATCTATATTTTCTAGCCGGAAGGCTGGTCAATAAATTCGTCTTTTCTTCTCGAACCCGGTTTGATGTTTTCTTTTTTCCTTTTGAAAGTTCCCGAAAACGCGCCGCCCAATCGTGCGTATGCCGGACGCAGTTGATTTTCCTTAAACTTGCTGTATTTGTCGCCGAAAGAACTTCCGATGTGTGATTCGCGCACGTCTTCAAACAAAGAATAAAAAACCGGAACAGCCAATAAAGTTAAAAGCAGGCACAAACTTTGACCGCCGACAACCAGAACGCCAATTGAGCGATTTGTCGCCGCGCCCGCGCCGCTGCCCACAATCAGCGGAATCATTCCGGCTACAAGCGCGATTGTCGTCATCAAAATCGGGCGCAGACGTTCACGGTTTGCCTGGATAATCGCCTCGTAACGGCTCATTCCTTTGGCGCGTAAGCCGTTCGTGTGGTCAATTTGCAAAATCGCATTTTTCTTGACGATACCGAACAGGAGTAAAATACCGAGCGCGGAAAATATATTTAATGTTTGTCCGGCAATTAAAGTCGAAAGCAGCGCAAACGGAATTGAAAGCGGTAGCGTCAGCAGAATCGTAATCGGGTGAATGAAAGATTCAAACTGCGCCGCCAAAATCAGATACATAAAGACGAAAGAAAGCAGAAACGCGAGCATAAAAGATTCATACGCGCGCTGTAATTCCTGCGATTGTCCTGTAACGCCGGTGCGGTATTCCTGCGGCATATTCAAAGATGAGCCGTGTTTCTGCAGCACGGCGAGCGCGTCCGACTCTGATGCGTTCGGCGGCAGACTGGCGGAAACCGTTACTTGCCGCTGTCGGTTCAGACGGTTAATCGAAGCGGGACTCAAGCCTTCTTCGAGCTTGACTAATTTTTCCAAACCGACTGTGCCGCCCTTTGAAGAGGCAACGGTAAAAAATTGCAGGCTTTCGCGCGTACGGCGAAACGGTTCATCGGCTTGCAGCAGAACGTCGTATTGGTCTGAGCCTTCATTGAAGGTCGAAACGCGCTGACCGGCGGATAGAATATTCAAGGCTTGGGCGACATCACCGGCTTTGACACCTAAATCCGCCGCTTTCGTGCGGTCAATCAAAACACGGATTTCCGGGCTGCCGAGTTCGAGCGAGCGGTCGGCGTCGCGAAAAGTATCGTCGGCGCGCAGTTTTTCGACTAACTGTTCGGAAAATTGGTCGAGTTTTTCAATGTCCGGTCCGGCGATGTAAAAACCGACGCCCGAACCGCCGCGTCCTAAACCGAGACTGTTACCGATTGAAGACGAGCCGGAAACGTTGACGCGGTACTCCTTCGACGAGTATTTTTTGACGATGCCGCGCGTTTTATTTATCAAATCGGCTTGTGACTGTTTGCGGTCGGCAACCGGCACTAAACTGACGTTGACGTTTCCGGTATTGTACGCACCGCCGCCCCAGCCGCCTGCCTGCACCAATGTATTCCGCACGCCCGGAAGCTGCTGGCGAATATCGCGCGCAATGCGGTCGAGAATACTTTGAGTGGCAGCAAGACTAGTACCTTGCGGACCTCGTAAATTTACCGAAAATGCCGATTCGTCTTCATCCGGCAAAAAGCTCATACCGACATATTTAAAGAGCGGATAAATCGAAACAATCGCCGCGACGCACAAACCGACGATAATCCAGCGATGCGCCATCGAAAGTTTCAAAAGCCAAGTGTAGGAGCGGTCAATTTTGCTGTAAAACCAAGAGTCTTTACTTTCTTTTTGGATTTTAGATTTTGGATTTTGGATTTCGTTCCGGTCATCCGCCGCCATTTTACCGTCTCTAATTTCAAGCGAATGATTTTCAAAGTTCGGATTTTCTTCATCCTTCATCTTTCCGCCTTCATCCTTTGCCTTTATCCAGCGCGCGGCGAGCATCGGCGTTAAAGTAAATGAAACTATTAACGAAACGGCTATCGCCGCCGCGCTCGTTAAACCAAACGAAGACATAAAGCGTCCGACAATTCCGGTCATAAAACCGACGGGGATAAATACGGCGAGAAGCGAAAGCGTTGTTGCAAGAACCGCCAGACCGATTTCGCGCGTGCCTTCAATTGCCGCTTGAAATGGATGCATTCCCTTTTCTTCAACGTAGCGGTAGATGTTTTCCAGCACGACAATCGCATCGTCAATCACGATGCCAACCATCAAGGTTAAAGCCAGCATTGTCATCTGGTTAAGCGAATAACCCAATGCGGCGATGGCGGCAAAAGAGGCGATAATCGAAACGGGAATGGCGAGCGCGGCAATGATTGTCGAACGCACGTTCCACAAAAATAGAAAGACGACGACTGCCGCCAAAATTCCGCCAATAATCAGATGTTCTTCGATTGCGTGGAGCGAGTTTTCGATAAATTCCGATTGGTCGCGCGTTACGGCAACGTTCACGTCAGGCGGCAGCGTCGGCAAAATTTCCGCCATTCTCTGCTTTACACCGGAAATTAGCGGACCGTGTTCGAGCCGGATTGTTTGCGAATGGCGAGCGAAACCGATGGCACGCCGTCGAGTGATGCCGCCGTCGTCGGTTCGACTCCGGCATCGACAACTCGTCCGACATCTTTTATTTTCACCGGAAAATTGTTGCGCGTCGTGATGACTAGTTCGTTAAACTCGTTGATGTCTGTGATTTTGCTGAGCGTCCTCAAATTTGTAGTCTTTGCGCCTTCATTGATTGAGCCGCCGGGAGATTCCGTGTTTTGCGTTCGGATTGCGTTGGAAACTTCTGTTATCGAAAGATTAAACGCGCGCAGGCGGTCGGGATTGATATAGATTTTTATCTCGCGCTGGCGTCCGCCGAAAATTTGCACTTCGCCGACGCCTTCGGCATTTTCGATACGTTCCTGAACTTGATTTTGAACAAGGTCGGTCAACTCCACGACCGAGCGCGGCGCGCTGATGGCGTAAATCAAAACCGGCTGCGAGTCGGGGTCGGATTTGCGCACAACGGGCGGGTCGGCAGTTTCAGGCAAACGATTTAGAACGCCGCTGAGTTTTTGCTGGATTTCCTGGTAGGCCTGGTCCGGGTCTTTTTCGAGATTGAAAGTCAGCGTTACATTTGAACGCCCTTGCGAAGAAGTCGAGCGCATCTCGTCAATGCCTGGAACGGTGTTGACCGCGCCTTCGATAATATCAGTTACTTCGCTCTCGATTTGTTCAGGCGCCGCGCCCTGATTCGTCGTCTGCACCGAAACAGTCGGCAAATCAATTTTCGGAAAACGATCAACACCGAGCGTAAAAAAGCTAAAGCCGCCGATGACCGTTAAAAACAAAACGATGACGGTGGCAAAAACCGGACGATTGACACAAATTTCTGCTAACCACTGCATAAAATACTTTCCCTACTGCGCTATAATTTCTACTTTCGCGCCTTCGTATAATTGCGGCAGATTATTTGTCGCAACCGCTTCGTCAGCACTGACGCCATTTAGAATTTGAATCATATCGCCTTCTTCGGTTCCAAGCTGGACGACGCGCAGTTTTGCAGCGCCTTCCTGGATTACAAAAACTCGATACGACTGCGTGCTTTGATCGTTATAGACGGCGGAACGCGTAACGAAAACGCCGCTGTTGCCGCCTTGTTTGGTAATTCGTGCAGTGGCGAACATTCCCGAACGCAGTGCATTACCGCTGTTTTCAATCGACGCTTCGACGACCGCCGCGCGATTTGTCGGGTCAAGCGCCGGATTTATCGCCGTTACGGTTCCGCCGAATCTACGGTCTTTGTAAGCGTCAACTTCAATTGAAACGCCTCTGCCGACGGAGATAAATGGCACATCGGCTTCGGCAACCTGAATTTGAATTTTTATCGGATTCGAGCGGCCGCGCGATTTGTCGGGTCAAGCGCCGGATTTATCGCCGTTACGGTTCCGCCGAATCTACGGTCTTTGTAAGCGTCAACTTCAATTGAAACGCCTCTGCCGACGGAGATAAATGGCACATCGGCTTCGGCAACCTGAATTTGAATTTTTATCGGATTCGAGCGCAGAATCGTAGCGACGATTGACGCGGACGAAACATATTCGCCGACGGCGACGGGGCGATTACTGATAAAGCCGGAAAAAGGAGCGCGAATTACCGTGTCATTGATTGCCTGCTGCGCGATTCCGACCTGCGTGCGAGCCGCTTCGACGCCTGCCTGCGCGCTTTTTATCGCCTGATTGTTTTGTCTGGCGGCGTTTTTCGCGACTTCCTGCGTTTGTCTGGCGCTGTTCAGGCGCGCACGCGCCGTGTCGCGCGCCGTTCGATATTGGTCGTACAAAATCATCGCAACGTCGCCGGTTTGCACTAAATCACGATAGCGTGCTTCATTGACTTCGGCGAGTTTGAGTTCCGCGGCGGCTTGTTCGTAGCCGGCATTTGCAGCCAAAACTTCGGGAATCGCCGCCGCCGAAAAAGTTCCGTTCTGAGACAATCCCAAACGTGCTTCGGCTTGGCGAACACCTGCGATTGCCTGTGTAACGCCCGCCTGGGATTCGGTAAGACGAAGGCGCGCGTCTTTATCGTCAATCCGTGCAATTACACTGCCCTGACCGACAAATTCGCCGACGTTCGCCGAAACATTGACAATTTTGCCCGCCGTTTTCGGAGCAATGTCCGAAGTCTCGTCGGCAATTAAACTTCCCGTCGCTTGTATGAAAGCCGGAACATCGCGCGATTCGACTTTTGCGCTCGTAACGGCAATCGGAGTTTCCGCATTAGACGCTTCATTTGCCGCGTCCGCGCGGTTACCCGCGGTTGACTTATTACCGCTGCAGCCGACAAAAAATATACTCAAAGCCGCCGTCAGAAAAATCATCTTGCCGGTGTTGTGACGACGAAAAAATGTTGAAAAATGCATAAGACTGTTCAGTTAAATTTTATAAGTACGGATGAATCTTACAAGACAAAACCTGGTTTACTGTATTTCGCAGTCGAATAAGCCATATCTTTTTATAGACGTTTGTAAAAACCAAAAGGTTACAATCTAAAACCTGTTCATTTCAAAAACTCAATTTTAAACTTTTCCTGTAACTTTTTCTTCGACGTTCGTGTCTTTCTTACACAGAGCGAACAAAGGGCTGGGGTTTTATTTTTTTAATTTCGTAACTTTTCCGCAATGCGGCTTGTCAATATCATTCCGGTAAATAAAACTAATAAGAAATTTACTGCGAATAATTTTGCAGCGGAGCATCGATTGGAAAATTACGAAGAATTGTCGGATTTCGATTTAACGACTCGCGCGGGCGGCGGCGACGAAAATGCCTTTGCCGAAATCGTGCGGCGTTACAGCCCGCGAGTTTTTCGTTTTGTCGGACGATTTTTCCGGCGGCAAAGTTTGGTCGAAGAAGCGGCGCAGGAAGTTTTTCTGAAAATCTTCACGCAGCTTAAAAGTTATGAAGGACGCGGCTCTTTTGAAGGCTGGCTGACGCGAATTACCATTAATACGTCGATCAATTTGCTGCGAAACTCAAAACGCGAAACTGAAATGACCGTTTCGGCTTTGAGCAATGACGAAACCGATTGGCTAGAGCAAAAAATGTCCGACGCCGCCAGCGTTCGGCATCAAGCAGAAGAAAACAAAAAGCTCGCGGCAGATTTGGTCAATCGTGTTTTAGAGCAGCTGTCGCCGGACGACCGGCTCGTTTTGACTTTGATTGACGGCGAAGGACATTCAATAAAGGAGATTTCCGAGATGACGGGCTGGTCTGAGTCGAAAGTAAAAGTGCAGTCGTTTCGCGCGCGTCGCCGAATGCGCGAGGCGGTCGAAAAACTACTGAAAAATTCAAATTTGCGAAAGACTGTTACAAAATGAAAAACGAACATATTTTAGACATTCTCGACGACAAAGCGTTCAGCGATTTAAGCAAAGACGAGTTGAAAATCATTGAAGCACACGCTTCCCGATGCAATGCTTGCGGTCAAGGCTTTGCCGCGGCAAAAGTTTCGTCCGTTTTGCTTCGCGCCGACGCTTTCGAGACGTTTACCGCGCCGCCGTTTTTTGCAACGCGCGTGATGGCGAATTTGCGCGAAAAGCAAATCGCCGCCAATCCGTTTGCTGCCGTCGAGCGAATGTGGAAAGCCTCAAAAACTTTAATCGGCGCAATGACTTTAACCGTTATCGTCTTAATTGTTTTGACCGTTTTTGCGACGAATTTAGATAACGCGCCGAACACAGACACCGGTTACGCATTTGATAATTATTCAACCGAAATGGTTATTTTGAACGAAAAGATTGCGGCGAAAGAGCCGACCAAAGAGCAGATTTTTCAAGTCGTTTACGGCGTGGAAAAATAGTTGTGTAAAAAATCAGCGGAAAATTAGTTATGAGCAATAATAAATTTAACTGGCAAGTGCGGGCGGCGGCTTTGAGCGTATTTTTTCTCGGCTTTTTCGGCGGCGCGCTTGCCTTAAACGCATATCACGTTTGGTACGGCGCGGGTTCTTCCGGCACGAGGTCACAGCGTTTCGAGCGGATTTTCGACCAGCTTGATTTGTCAGACGCGCAAAAAGCGGATGTGCAGAAAATCGTCGGCGAAACGCGCGGCGAAATCCAAACACTGAAAAAAGATTGCGACGCGCACGTGCAGGAAATTCGCTCGCGTTCGGACGAAAGATTTAAAGGGATTTTCAGCGACGAGCAATATGGAAAATTCGTAAATTTGAGAGACGAACTGCGCCAATCACGAAAAAGCGGCAAAGGCAATTAAGCGCAAAATTCTCCGACCAATAAATTTCAGTTAAATAAAAAAGCCTTGAGCAAATCTTCAAGGCTTTTTTATTTTAGGATCTTTCGAGTTCAAATTTCTCCGCGTTCCTGTTCGACTTCGGTTTCGAGTTTGACGCCGAGTTTGCGTGCGCCGGGCTGGTCAAAAGTTTCAATCCAGCGCAAGGTTTCGTCGAGGATGCGAAGTTGATGCTGTTTCCAGTTTGGTTTGCCTGCGACCGAGCCGAACTCGCCGTTGTAAAAAGCCGAACGCGGCGGGCGAATGCTGTCTGTCATTGCAGAGTCAACCGAGAGCATTATGGTGGGAATGTTCGCCATCTCCAGAGCGCGCGCGAGGATTCCCATCGTTTGGTGACACAGGCGCGAAGCCGGAATTAAAAGCGCAGCCTGCACTTCGTAGCGCGCGATTCTTTCGGCAATCTGCGGCGCAAGCTGGTCGGCGACCAATCTTGCGTTTGGAATAAAACCGTTCAAGCTCCACCAGACGTTATTCAAATTTCCAATTACGCCGTTACGGGCGTATTCGACCAAACGCTCGACGGGAATTTGTGCGTTCATATCCGCGCGAACGGCTGTCGGGTCGTAACCGCGCCCCGCATAAAGCAAATCTGCGGCTTCGACTTCGATCGGAATTTCCCGGAAACTTACATCGCCGTCGCGCGCATCGGTGTCGAAAGCGGTTGTGCCGTTGATATACGCGCCGGCAGAAGAAATCAACGCTAAATTCAGCATCGGAAGCGCGCGGCGAGCAGGCGCAAACGGCGCGTGAGCGTTCACGACAAACGGGTAATTTCTTAAATCTTCGTTAGCGCGCCAATTGCGATAGCGACCTGAAAACTCGGTCGGCTTTTCGATTACCGCCGAATTTATCACATCTTTTTTCGCATTTACGATGCCCAGCTTTTGTTCGATGGTTTCTCTAATTGAATTGAACATTTGTTTTTTCCGGTGTCAGAACTTTTTGCGATCTCCGAGACATTAAAAAGTATGCGATGAGAGCGGCAATCATCGCCGTTGCCAAAACCCAGATTGAGTATTGATGAAAATTATTAAACTGAACGCGCAGCGGGTCGTCAACCGCAACTTCGTCAATCGGGCGACCGATTTGTCCCTTTAGTAACGAAAGCCAGAGCCCGATAACGAATTGTCCGGCGGCGCAGGCGAGCGTTAAAATTAAAAGCATCAATCTTTCCGCCAAAAGCTGAAAACGATTGGCGTTTGTTTGTCTGATGAGCGAACTCACCAGCAAAACAAGACCGACAATCAAACCACTGTAGTTGACGATTGCCAGCGTCCGCGAAACAATCGCGCCGGCAATTTCGCGCGAAGGCAGAACGGCAAACGCACTCGGCGCAACAGCAAAGCTGAAAAAACACGTTGCGCCGAGCCATAAAATCAACAATAAACGTCGGATGTCGGTAAAAAAATTCATCAATTTATTGCTTGAACAAGCCGTTTACATTCGAGCATTAAAACCGCGCCATTTGACGGCGCACAACTGGTTATTATGAAGTTTTTCATTGAAAAGGGCAAAACGATTGTTGCCGCTTTGCAATATTTCGAGCTAATATCGCGGAACATTTCGGTCAACTTCAGTTGACCATGAATCAATTCCGCCTTCGAGGTTGAAAACTTTTTCAAAACCGTTCTGCGCCAAATAAGTACAAACTTGCGCGCTTCTCACGCCGTGATGACACATTACGACTGTTTCTCCAACAGGTTCGAGCGTGGAAATCCATTCCTGAAAACGGCTCAAAGGCAAAAGGCGCGCCGATTCGATGCGGGCGATTTCGTATTCAATCGGCTCACGCACGTCAATAAAATTAAATTTTTCGCCCGTTTTAAGTTTCTCGGCGAGTTCCGTCGGCAAAATCAAAGCGTAAAGCATAAAGAAAAGGTTACGAAGCGACGGTAAATCTTGCAAGTGTAACAATCCGTATTTGATAAATGATTGACAGCCTTGAATAGACAATAGTAAAACCTGTGAAAAACATTTATTATTTCGATTGCGTTCAAAGCAAGGCGTTAAAACCGTCTGCGAGAGATTGAAAAACTTGTCGAATATTGCCGAAACACTCATAATCGCAACCCGCGTTTTGCAGGCGAACGGAATTGCAGAAGCCAGACGCGAAGCCGTCTCGCTGCTCGCTTTCGCTTTGCAAAAGGATAAAACTTTCCTCGTCGCGCACAACGAGTACGAACTGCTCGCAGAAGAACAACGACGCTTTGACAAGTTTTTGCAAAGACGCGCAAACCGCGAGCCTTTTCAATACATCACCGGAAGACAGGAATTTTACGGACTCGATTTTCTGGTTACGCCCGACGTTTTAATTCCGCGTCCCGAAACCGAATTGATGGTCGAAGCGGCAACCGAAATTCTGCGCGAAAAAAACTCACCGCAGTTTTGCGAAATCGGCGTCGGTTCGGGCTGCATTTCCGTTTCGATTTTGCACGAAGTTGCGACGGCGCGCGCCGTCGGTTTTGACATTTCAAAGAAAGCTCTGCAAATCGCCGGACAAAACGCCGAACGGCACAAAGTTTCAGACAGATTGGAACTAAAAATTTCAGATGTTTTTGCAAATTTGATTGGTGAAAAATTTGATTTAATTGTTTCAAATCCGCCGTATATTTCGAGCGCAGAGGTTGAAAATCTACAACGCGAAGTCCGTGATTTCGAACCGCGATTTGCTCTGACCGACGGCAAAAACGGTTTGACGATTATTGAAAAAATCATTAAAGACGCTCCGAACTTTCTCAAATCAAATTCGTTTTTGCTTGTGGAAATCGGTTTTAATCAAGCAGACACGGTGCGCGGAATGTTTTCGCCGCAGATTTGGCAAAAGGTTAAGATTTTGCCCGATTTGCAAAGTATTCCGCGAATGGTTAAAGCGCAAATCAGCAGCTGATTTAATTTTATAAAAATCTTTTGTTCCTGATTCGGATTTTCTGTTATATTCTAACAACACGGGAAATTTAAAGGATTTTGCTGCATTTTTTGCACTCTAAGGAGAAATTATGAGAAACGAAAACGATAGATACGAAGCAAGATATGAACCTCGAAGGGAGGAAACGAGCGCCAGCTCGAAACTAAGTTATGTATTAATCGGCGGTGGCATCGGCGCAGTTTTAGCCTTGCTTTTCGCTCCGAAGACGGGAACGGAACTGCGCGGCGATATTGCCGACGTAACTCGTAAAGGTTTGGAAAAAGGTAAGGAAACAGCTGCTTTGGTCGGCGAAAAAGCCGGTGATTATTACGAAGTAACGCGCGATAAAGCGGGCGAACTTTACGCGACGGCGCAGGATAAAGCCGGAGAACTCGCCGGTAAAGCGGGCGGTATTGCCGGACGAGCTAAAGGTGCGGTTTCGTCAGATTCAAATCCTTTTTCCGCCGCGCTCGAAGCCGGAAAAGATGCTTACGCCGAAGAAAAAAGACGCAACGAATCAAAATTAATTGTCGAAGGTCGTCCAAGCTATCCGATCAGCGACAGAGGCTTGGAGTTGTCGAGCGAAAAAATTGACGACCAAAAGAAAAATTCGGATGACAACCGAGAAAACAGTTAAATTATGAATGCGAGCGAACCACAATTCTGGATGATGATTGCGTCAATCGTTATCGCCGTCTGCTTTATCGTAATGGCGACGGCGATGATTGCGATTGCTTTAACAGTAAAAAAGGTAACTGAGACGGTTAAGCGAGTTGAGGAAAAAATTGAGCCTTTGTTTTCCAAAGTCAACATTATCGGCGAACAAGGTAAGGAAATTTCAAAACAGTTTACCGAAATTTCCGGCAATCTTTCGACGGCGACGAAATACTTTTCCGAATCCGCGGGACTTATCAGAGAAGAAGTTGCCGAACTAAAACAACTCGTCGGGATGACGGCATACGAAGCAAAAAATAAAGTCGCGCTCGTCTCTCAGACGATTGACCGGACGCAGATGCAAGTCGCTTCAACGACCGATTTTATACAGGAAAAAGTAGTCGTTCCGGCGCGCGAAATCGCCGCGATTATGGCAGGCGTCAGAAAAGGATTGGAAGTTTTATTCGCGCCCGCGCCGAAACAAATCGACCGTGTTTATACTGACGACGAAATGTTTATCGGTTGAGGTTTTGTTTTATCGGCAAACAAAAAGCGTGGGAATTGATTTCCTCACGCTTTTTGTTTTAAGGAATGAAATGCCGTCGAGACGACGATGTTCCATTAAGAATATTAGTTATTGTCTTTCGGTGTATCGATTTGTTGACCGTTTTGACGCATCTCCCGGCGCTGTTTCTTCTGCTCGCGTTTCTGCTGCTTTAATTGTTCGAGCTGTGTGCGCTGTTCGGCGGTTAAAACTGCCAAAATTTGCCGGTGTGTCTGCTCCGCGTTCTGGCGCATTTGCTGTTTGAAAGTTCTTAGTTTTTCCGTCTGTTCCGGCGTAATCGTGCCGTCGCGCTTGGCTTGTGCAAGCTGGCGAAGCTCCTGAAAGTTTTCCGAATCCGCTTTACGGCTGCTCATAATTTCGCGCACTTGTTGCTTTTGCGCGTCAGTCAGATTCAGTTCCTGCAACTGACGCATACCCATTCGGTTGCCGTGATGTTTGCCGCCGCGTCCTTCTTTGCCAAAGCCTTTGCGTTCGCGTTTTTCCTGCTTTTGCACGGAATCTTGCAACTGATTTGTCGTCGTATTGTCCTGCTGTGCCGATGCAAAAGCGGAAAATGAGACGATCGCAAAACCTGTCGCTACCGCCGAAACGATTTTATGTTTGTATGACATTTTATATTTATACCTCTTAAAATTTTGTGTCGAGCTTTCGCTTTTCGTTTTTTTAGACGCGCGCGCCTTCGATTTAGCCGAACATTTTTTTGACTGATTCGTTTTTATCATTTAACATTTGTAATCCGGCGAGTTAAAATGCGAAATTTGAATGTGGAAACAGACGGGAAAAAGTAAATGAGATTTTTATCGGAAATAAATTCGCCGGCTGATTTGCGGCAATTGCGCGTTGAAGATTTGCAGGAAGTCGCAGACGAAGTTCGGCAGTTTATTATTGAAACCTGCTCGCGTGTCGGCGGACACACGGGCGCATCGCTCGGCGCGGTCGAGTTGGCGGTGGCAATGCACTACGCTTTCGAGACGCCGAAAGACCGACTCGTTTGGGACGTGGGACACCAGGCATACGCGCACAAAATTTTGACGGGCAGACGCGAACAGTTTGAAACAATCAAACAATACGGCGGTTTGAGCGGATTTCTGCGGCGCGACGAATCCGAGTTTGACACTTTCGGCGCGGGACACGCTTCGACATCGCTTTCCGCCGCACTGGGAATGGCGGTCGCGCGCGACAAAAAGGGTGAAGATTTTCACGTCTGCGCTTTAATCGGCGATTCATCTCTGGCGGGCGGAATGGCGATGGAAGCGATAAATCAAGCCGGACATTTGAAATCGCGTCTGATTGTTCTTCTCAACGACAACGAAATGTCCATCGCTCCGGCGGTCGGCGGTTTGGCACGTTATCTGAATCGCATCAAAGGCGCGCAGAGTTATCAGCATTTGAAAGACGAAATCGGCGACACGCTCGAAAGTGTTCCGCGCATCGGCGAACGACTTCGCCGCGCTGCGAAAACCGTCAAAGATGCGATTGCGGCGGCGGTTTTGCCAGGCGCTCTCGTCAACGAACTAGGTTTCAAATACATCGGCTACGTTGACGGACACAACGTTCCGATGCTCGTCGCCGCGCTCGAAGAAGCGAAAAAAATCGAAGGCGGTCCGGTTATCGTCCACGCCTTGACGACGAAAGGCAAAGGTTTTCCAAATCCTGAAAAACATTATTACGCTTATCACGCAACCGGTCCCTATGACTTGAAAACCGGCGCGTTTCCAAAATCGAAAAAACCCGCGCCGAAAACTTATACGCAAATTTTCGGCGAAACGATGTGCGAGTTAATGGAGCGAGACGAAAAAATCGTCGCTTTAACGGCGGCGATGCCGGACGGAACGGGCGTCGATAAAATTCTCGAAAAATTTCCCGAACGCGCTTTCGACGTTGGAATCGCCGAGCAGCACGCCGTAACTTTCTGCGCGGGAATGGCTTGCGAAGGTTTAAAACCGGTCGCAGCGATTTACTCGACGTTTTTGCAGCGCGGTTTCGACCAGATTCTGCACGACGTTTGTCTGCAAAACTTAAACGTTACGTTTGCGATGGACAGAGCCGGAATCGTCGGCGCGGACGGTCCGACGCATCACGGACTTCTCGATATTGCTTATCTGCGCGGTTATCCGAATATCGTTTTGATGGCGCCGAAAGACGAAGCCGAAATGCGTGATATGCTATTGACGGCAATCGAACACGACGCGCCTGCCGCGATTCGCTACCCGCGCGGAAATGGTTTCGGAGTTGATATTACCGACGCGCCGAAACAGATTGAAATCGGTAAAGCCGAGATTTTGCGTGATGGCGGCGACGGAGAAATTGCGATTCTCGCATACGGCTCGATGGTTTATCCGGCGATGGAAGCGGCGCGGAGTTTGGAAAAAGACGGAATCGAAGCGATGGTCGTCAACGCACGTTTCGTCAAACCGCTCGACGCGGAGTTAATTTTGGCTCTGGCGCAAACCAAACGAGTTATTTTAACCGTCGAAGAAGCATATCTGGCGGGTGGTTTCGGCTCGGCGGTAATGGAATTATTAGAAGAAAATGCGATGCTCGACCGCGTGAAAGTTGTGCGAATGGGCGTTCCCGACCGCATCATAACGCACGGCGACGCCAAACTTCTGCTGGCGAAATACGGTTTAGATGCTGACGGAATTTACACGCGCATTCGTGAAACAATCGAAATTTTAGAACAGCGCCGCACTGGAAAGAAACCTCTAAAAGCGGTTAGATAAAACGTCGAACAACTAATTTTTTCATTCGACATTTATAATTTACCATTAAAATAATGAATAACATTAATAAAAATAACAGCAGTCTTCCTTTGGCAATCATCGGCTTGGTTTTGCTTGCCGCGCTCGCAGGCGGTTGGTATTGGTACCAAAATTCAAAAAAACCCGCAACAAAAGCAAAAGCAGAGCAGCCGCTTAAATCTTCAACCCCGGTTACGAGTAATCTTCCGGGCGCGCAGCCGCCGAACATGCTCGGCTCGCCGAATGCAACCGTAACAATCGAAGAATTTGCCGATTTCCAATGCCCAACGTGTGCCGCGGTTCATTCAAGAATGAAGGAAATCAATGCGCATTACGGCAGTCGCGTGAAATTTATTTACCGCAGTTTTCCGCTGACGCAAATCCATCGTAACGGATATGACGCTGCGGTTGCGGCGGAAGCGGCGGGAATGCAGGGCAGATATTGGGATATGCAAAATCAGCTTTTCAGCAACCAGCAGGTGTGGGCGAATGCCGACGATGCCCGCAGATATTTCAACGAATACGCGCAGAAAATCGGTCTCGACGTGAACAGATTTCAAACCGATATGCTCGGAATGGCAACAAAAGGGCGTGTTGACGCCGATATGCAGCGCGGACGCGCTTTAAACGTCCAGGGAACTCCGACGATTTTCGTCAACGGTAAAGCCCTTACTATTGACCAATTCGACGTTACGACAATGCGTCAATTAATCGATGCGGAACTGCAAAAAGCTCAAAATGGCGGCACTCAAACTACAACGAACCAGACGACGACCGTCAATCCGGCAGCCGGTGTTGCTAAAAGCGGTGATGCGGCGATAAAAGATGCCAGCAATTCCAACGAAAAGAAATGAACGATTCTAAAGAATTCGCAGTCCGACAAACGAACAGCACCGTCGCCAAGCTTCCGCTTCTGGCGGCAATCGTTGCGCTCGGCGGCGTTGCCGACGCGGTTTATTTAACCGTTCACCACTACACGGGTGAACAAGTTCCGTGCAGCATTGTCGCCGGTTGCGAGCAGGTTTTGACCAGTTCTTACGCGGAAATTTTTGGTATTCCTCTGGCGCTGTTCGGCGCAGCGGCTTACTTCGTTGCGTTTTCACTGGCGATTTTAGCGGCGTTCGGCAATCGTCTGATGTGGCGGCTTTTCGGCGTGCAAGTCGTTTTGATGGCGCTTTTTACGGCGTGGCTGATTTACCTGCAAGCCTTTGTCATACAAGCCTTTTGCCAGTTTTGTTTGATTTCTGCGGCAATTACTTTTACTTTGTTTGTTATTTTTCTCGCTTCCAAATTAGCTCAAAAGAAAACAGGTCAATTCAAGTGAAAATACTGGAAACCGAAAGTTGAAAGAAGCAATTTTAACTTTCGGTTTTTAGTTTTCGTTATTCACTTTTTACTGTTTTAATCAAACGCTTTGCGCCTGTTTCTTTTCACTCTGCGCCAAAACTTTTTCGTAAAAATTCAAATACTGGGGAATGACGAGTTTAGAGCTGTAACGCGCAATCGCCAGTTCGCGCCCGCGCTCGCCAAAAGCATGGCGTAATTCATCGTTTCGCAAAAGATTTGATGTGTCTTTGCTCATTTTTTTCGTGTCGCCAATATCGCTTAAAAATCCGGTTTCGCCGTCGCCGACAACTTCGGGAATACCGCCGACGCGCGAAGCAACAACCGGAACTTCGCACGCCTGCGCTTCCAAGGCGGCAAGCCCGAAAGATTCTTCTTCCGACGGAAGAAGAAAAACGTCCGCAATCGCCAGATAATCAGCGATTTTTGCTTGCTTGCCGGCGAAAATTGTCTGCTCTAAAACGTTTAACTGCCGTGCGCGATGATGAATGGCGGAATATTCCGGTCCGTCGCCGACCATTACGAGTTTTGCTTTAGCGCCGGTTCCTAGAACCTTCGACAAAATCTCAACGCAATCAATCGGGCGCTTGACGGGACGAAAATTTGAAACGTGAACGAGAAGTTTTTCGCCGTTTGGCGCAAGCTCTCGTCGCAAAGGTGATTCTTCTTCTTCGCGGCGGTAATAGTTCGGGCAAATAAAATTCGGTATAACTTCGATTTCGTCAAAATCAAATGTTTCAATCGTCGCTCGTTTCAGGTATTTGGAGACTGCCGTTACGCCGTCCGATTGCTGAAGTCCGTAGCGCGTAATCGGCAGATACGAACGGTCTGCGCCGACCAGAGTTATATCCGTTCCATGCAAGGTTGTGATAACTGGAACATAGCGTTTTTGTTTGATAGACTCGCGCGCCAGAATAGCGCTGATTGAATGCGGAATCGCGTAATGAACGTGCAGAAGGTCAAGTTTTTCCGACCGCGCGACGGTCGCCATCTTCGTCGCCAGAGCCAAATCATACGGCTGATGCTCAAACAGCGGATACGACATCATTTCGACTTCGTGAAAATGGACGCGCTCGTTGAGTTCGGTTAAGCGGGTAGGCAAAGAAGACGAAATAAAATGCACGTTATGACCGCGCAATGCGAGTTCGCGCCCGAGTTCTGAGCCGACAATTCCGCTGCCGCCGTATGATGGATAAACCGTGATTCCAATGTTCATAATTTAATAAATAGTAAATCGTAAATCGCAATCAGAAGCAAACTTCGCTGCCAAAAGGCGAGAAAATATTAATGAATTTTATAGTTAATGATTAATCGTGAACAGATTATTTCTTACATTCATCATTCATCATTTACCATTCACAATTAAATTCGTGTTAATCTGTGTTTGATTTTTCAGGAGAAAACCCAAATGGACGTAAAAAAATTTCTTGTGCCGGAAGGCAAAAAGTTAAACTTAAAAAATTATAAAACTGATTTTACGGGCAATTACAAAGATAAGAAAGAAGCCGTCGCGGATTTAGCGGAAAACGTCGGGCGGCTCGCTAAATTGCAGGACGTTTTGTACGCGCAGGATGCGCACGCGATTTTGATAATGTTTCAAGCGATGGACGCGGCAGGCAAAGACAGCGCGATAAAGCACGTAATGAGCGGCATCAACCCGCAGGGCTGTGAAGTTACTTCGTTTAAACAGCCCTCAGCCGAAGAGCTTGACCACGATTATTTGTGGCGCTCGATGAAAGTCTTGCCGCAGCGCGGTAAAATCGGCATTTTTAACCGCTCGTATTACGAAGAAGTTTTAATCGTCCGCGTGCATCCCGAAATTCTGCAAATGCAGCGGCTTCCCGAACAAATCAAGGATGATAAAAACATCTGGAAACACCGCTACGAGCAAATCCGCCGCTTTGAAGAATATTTGGCGGAAAACGGTATCCAGATTTTGAAATTTTTCCTCAACGTCTCAAAAGACGAGCAGAAAAAACGCTTTCTCAAACGCATCAACGAGCCGAACAAAAATTGGAAATTTTCCGCAACCGACGTAAAAGAACGCACCTTTTGGAACGATTATATGCGGGCTTACCAAGACGCGCTCGAAGCGACCAGCACGAGAAATTCGCCGTGGTACATCGTGCCGGCAGACAACAAATGGTTCACGCGCGCGGCGGTTTCGGAAATCATCTGCCAACGCCTCGAATCCTTAGATTTGAAATACCCCGAACTCGTCGCGTCGCACAGAGAGCGATTACTTGAAGCGAAAAAGGTTTTGGAGAGCGAGAGTTAACAACTATTTAGCCAGTTTTTGATGAAATGAAAGCGATTCCTGAATAGAGAAAAAAATGAAAGAGCATTGTTTTTCTATAACCTTATTTCTTACGGCGGTATTTTTACCGCTCTCGACGTTTGCTCAGACAAGCGTTAAGCCTATAATTTCAAGCCGTGTTTCTTCCGAAAAGATTCGTAATGCGAAACTAGAGACCGCAATATTTTCAGCTGTCGCTAATGGCGACGCAGCAGATAGAGGAACGCGCTATTATTACAATCGAGTTGACCTTAATGACGACAAAAAACCAGAAGTTTTAGTTTATGTTTTTGGCGGAGTAACTTGCGGAACAGGTGGCTGTAGTGTGCTTTTGTTTCAAAAGGTGAAAGACAAATATAAACTTATAAGTAATTTTGGACCGACTAGAAATCCAGTTGTGGTTAGCCAAAACAAAACAAATGGTTGGCACGATTTGATATTTTATAATGTTGGCGGTGGAATTATTAACGGATATTATTCAGTTTGTCGTTTTAATCGTCGAGCATATCCTGAAAATCCAACAATTGAGGATGAAGCACCATCTCTAAAAACAAGAGTGAAAGGTTCGGAATATCTTATCGGAGACGCAACTGAAAAATCGGGTTTAGCTTTTTCAGCGCATTTATTGAAATAGGCGGTAAAACCTCTAATATAATTCTCCAAAATACAATTTCATTTCAATAATGATGCGCGCGGATTATTTTGTTTTTGTGTTTTAATAACGAGTAATGAAACGTGATTTGATTCGTGAATATCTGGTGTATTTGCAGGTGGAAAAGAGTTTGGCGAAAAACTCTGTGGAAAGCTATGCGAGAGATTTGGCGAAGCTAAGCGTTTGGGCGGAGAAGAATAATTTCGATGTTTTAAGTTTAACCAAACAGGATTTGCGCGAATGGCTGATTGATTTGTCGGGCGCGTCGCTTTCGGAAAACTCTAAGCGGAGATTGATTAGCGCGCTGCGGGGTTTTTACAAGTTTTTGCAGTTTGACGGACACATTAAAAAAAATCCTGCCGAAGAACTAATCGCGCCGCAGAAAGGTTCTTATCTGCCGCGTTTTTTATCCGAATACGAGATTGAGACGCTGTTTGCCGCGCCGGATGTTTCCGGAGAAATCGGTTTGCGTGACCGCGCCGTTTTGGAATTAATGTATGCTTCGGGCTTACGCGTTTCTGAAGCGGTGTCCTTGCGGATTTTCGATGTTGATATTGACGCCGGAATTTTGACTTGTACCGGTAAGGGAAACAAAACGCGCAAAGTTCCCTTGGGCAAAAGCGCGGTCGAATGGCTGAAAAGTTATTTGATTGTGCGGCGCAAAAAGGAAAATATTGAAATTGATAATCTTTTTGTGAGCAGTTTGGGAAAGTCTCTGACGCGCCAGATTATTCATAAATTCGTTTCTGAATACGCCGGAAAATGCGGACTCGAAGACGTCTCGCCGCATACTCTAAGACATAGTTTTGCGACGCACCTCCTTCAACACGGCGCGGATTCGCGCTCGGTTCAAGCAATGCTCGGACACGCCGATATTTCGACGACCCAAATCTACACGCATATTACCGACTCGCATTTGCGAAAGACTTACGAGAAATTTCACCCGCGCGCTCTTCAAACATCGAACGTCAATAAAACATCGAACGTCAATAAAAACGAGACATCCGATTGAAACCTGAACTTTCAAACTTGCAACCTGAGAAAAACTTGGCTATCATTGCTATTTTGCTAATTGGCTCGAAAAGCAGTTCGTAGCGTTTGAAAATTATTGCATGGGTGGTCGAGCGGTCAAAGGCAACGGGCTGTAAACCCGTCGGATTAATTTCCTACGTAGGTTCAAATCCTACCCCATGCACCAGAGTTCGTTGAAGGATGAAGACGGAAGGATGAAGGATGAATAAGAAGTCAAATGCTTTATTCATCCTTACCGCCTTCATCCTTCCGTCTTTGACAAGCGGGAGTAGCTCAATGGTAGAGCGTCAGCCTTCCAAGCTGAATGTTGCGAGTTCGAGTCTCGTCTCCCGCTCCAAGCTATTTTTGAAAAGTATTTTATTAAAAAGCCCGAGTAGCTCAGGGGTAGAGCGCATCCTTGGTAAGGATGAGGTCATGGGTTCAAATCCCATCTTGGGCTCCAAAGTTTTTATAAAAAGTTATTACACAGAGGATAAATAAAAATGTCGAAAGAGAAATTTGACCGCTCGAAACCGCACGTCAACATCGGGACAATCGGACACGTCGACCACGGCAAGACGACCTTGACGGCGGCGATAACGAAAGTATTGGCAAAGCACAACCCGAAGATCATCG
>MWVX01000054.1_pt1 | contig 32144 bp, 23 predicted proteins | sample 1047311 | NCBI WGS metagenome assembly MWVX01 (sample SAMN06349984, study PRJNA376086) | soil metagenome | isolation source: MtG-4 sample Antarctic (ecotone) soil | place: Antarctica | collected 2015-01-13 | reverse complement strand
AGCATGAGGTGTACTATTATTGGATTAACGCTGCCAGAACCCGAGCTGCACAACATGCTTCCTTATCTACCTCTGAATTTGTAAAAACTAAGTTTTATAGGAATACTCATTTGTATTCTTACCCCCTTCTGCTCTTATTTTTAATATTAGGCCTCCTACTTTTGTTAGCGCCTTTTGTTGCGGTAGTAACAGTGGAGCAATCCCTTGGAATTTTCTTTATTCTCGCAGTCATATTTATTGCCTGGCCACTTGGACTTTACTTCTTTGTGCAGTCAGCAATAGGTTTTCAGTCAATGAAAAAGTATATGGCTGTAAAATGATATAAACCATTCCTTCCTTGCTTTGAAAGGCAGAATGATCTGTCATTGCATTTCAAGGCAATAAACCTGCTTCCTGAACGGTTTCTACTTATAAGTTATAGCCACTCTTACTTAGTAAGTGACGAGAATGGAAGATGTCTTCTTGATAAATTTCTACTTTTGAACAAATGCCGGCAAGCTCAAAGTTTTGTTTGATTATTTTATTACTGTTCGGATCGATCCACAAGATATCTGCGCAAGATCAGCAGCTTGTTCAATATAGCGGAATCGTCTTTTCTAAAGATTCAACCTCAACTCCCGTGCCTTATGCAAGCATTTATAATCGTTCAATTAAGCTGGGAACGATAGCTAATCATGAGGGCTTTTTTACGTTTGCCGCCCGCGTCGGCGATACGCTGGAAGTATCCTCAGTAGGATATCAAACTGATTACGTAAGAGTGCCTGAGATCCCTTCAGGGCAGGGTTATACCGCTCAGATATTTCTTCAACCCAAAATTGAGTCCTTGCCAGAGACGAGGGTGTATCCATGGTTCACTCGTGAACAGTTCCGCGATGCTTTTGTGCATCTTAACATCCCGGATGATGATCTTGAACGGGCCAGAAAAAATCTAAATGCCGAAAAGTTGCGTGAACTGGGTGAGACAGTTCAGGATGGAAGGCTAAGCGCTACTCAATCTTTACAGAATTATGCCTCAACCTACTACTATCAGGGCCAATTCCGTCCTCAGGCGATACTCAGCCCAACAGCCTGGATGCAGTTTTTTAATGCCCTGCAAAATGGCGAATACAAAAATAAATAATATCCATAAGGCTTATCGATTGAATCCATTTATCTTTTAGCAGGAAATTTCATTTTATAATCCACCTCAACTACACCTTTCGAAATATTCTCAAGCTTTTTTTTCAACAAACGACGTTTTAATGGCTTAAGATGGTCGGTAAAGAGTATTCCTTCAATATGATCGTATTCATGCTGAATTACCCTTCCGGCAAGGCCGTCAAATGTTTCGTGATGAATAACTAAATTCTCATCTGCATATTCCAACGTTATTTCATCTGGCCGTTCAATGTCTTCCCTTATCTTGGGAATGCTTAAGCAGCCTTCGTTATAAAGCCATGGATCTCCGTCTTTCTCTACGGCTGTTGCATTAATGAAAATACGTCTAATCCCTATTTCTCCTTTGAAATCATGATCTTTATTCTCCTCATCAAGATTTTTTATTACGGGGATAGTATTTATGATGAATAACCGGATGGGGTGACCAACCTGAGGAGCGGCCAGCCCAATGCCGGTTGCAGCATGCATAGTCTCGAAAAGGTCTGCAATTAAATCGGTTAGCCCAGGATAGTCTGAATCTATTTTTACAGCCTTTTTTCGTAAAACCGGATCGCCATAAGCAATAATGGGTAATATCATTTTATAATTGTATCAAGATAAGACTGTAAAATTATCACCGCGCTGACTTTATCTACTAAAGATTTATCTCGCCTGGCTTTTTTATTTTTTCCGGATATAAGAATTGTTTGCTGAGCAATCCTCGATGTAAAACGCTCATCGATTCGTGCCACCATAATATGGGGATGATTTCTCTTAAAAGTTCTGATGAATTCATCTATTTCCCTACTGACGGGAACAGGACTATTGTCAAGATTCTTCGGTTCCCCAACCACTATACATTCTACAGTTTCTTTTTCAAAGTATGTTTTTAAATATTCTGGCAACTTAGAGGTTTCCACCGTTTCCAGCGGATTGGCGATAATTTTTAATGGATCTGAAACGGCAATACCGGTTCGCTTTGCACCATAATCTATAGCAAGAATGCGAGCCAAGGTAAAAGTTAAAAAATTTCCACCATAACGAATGCTGCAAAAATCACGCTTGCGATTCCATTCGTAGTGAAGAATGCAACATTTACCCTGCTTAAGTCATTTGGCTTCACAATAATATGCTGATAGATTAGAAGGAGGGTGAAGATCCCAAGGCCAATCCAGTACCAGATGCCGAAATTGGCTTTAGAGCCTATTCCCATTAAAGAGAAGAAACATAAAACATGTACGAATGAAGAAAGAAATAGTGCCTTTTTTTTTCCAAGCCATACAGGTATTGAATGCAACTGATTTTTGAGATCAAAGGCTTCATCCTGCAGCGCATAGATGATATCGAATCCGCTGACCCAACACAGCACAGCAATTGCCAGAAGAATTGGTAAAAAGCTGAATTGCCCGGTTACAGCAATATAGGCTCCAATCGGCGCCAGCGACAATCCTAATCCGAGAATGAAATGAGAAAGATGAGTAAACCGCTTTGTATAACTATATCCAAGAATGACAAGAAGGGCAACAGGAGAGAGAATGAAGCAGAGCGTGTTAAGGAAAAATGAACTTATAACAAATGCAAGGACACACAACATTGTAAATATCGATGCCGAAGATTTTTTTATTACGCCAGTGGGTATCTCCCTTTTGGCTGTTCTGGAATTTTCTTTGTCGTACTCTGCATCCAGTATACGGTTAAATGCCATGGAAGCACTGCGTCCAAAAACCATACACGATACAACCAGAAGTAGTTTTTGGAGACTAAATGGGTATCCCTCATGCCATACTGCAAGAAAAAAACCAATCATGGCAAATGGCATTGCAAATATTGTATGACTGAATTTGATAAGCGAAAGATATTTTTTCATCAGTTTTACTTACCCACATTCGAGGATATATTGAGAACAGTCTGTGAAGGGTTTGTATTTGCTGAGACTGTAACCGTTTTATTCTGCAGCCCTGATCTGCCTTTACTGTCGAATTGTACCATTATTTGACCCTTGCCGCCTGGGGGGATGGGTTCTTTCGGAAAAGAGGGAATAGTGCAGCCACACGAGCCATGTGCCTCGGAAATAATAAGAGGAGTAGTGCCGGTGTTAGTAAATGTGAACCCATGTTTCACAACAATTCCTTCTTTTAATTTACCAAAGTCGTACCTCATCTCAGCAAACTCAATGGTGGTAATGGGCTGGCTGGAAATATCCTGCGCAATAGTTTTTGCAACATCCGGAGTTGGGTTATTAAGATTGGGAGAGCTTATGGAGGATGCCGAGCTTACACCTAATCTTTCATTTCTCTCCTGTATCAGCTTTAGAATATCAATCACTGTAATGATGAAGACACAGATTGTGATTACCACAATAGAAAAAATTTTGATGTGCTCATTCATAAACCAGAGATTAAATGGTTGATGGCAAAAATAATGTGTTTTGGGTAAGCCTGATTTATCTATATTCTATCTGTCCCGATGCATTGAATGTTCTGAAAGATATAGTTTAACTGCTCTTCCACGCTATTCTCGCCGAGGGCACCGCACTTAGAGTCTCAAAGTCACCGGCTAAAAATTTATAATAAGCTGTCATGGCAATCATCGCTGCATTATCCGTGCAGTATTCCAAGGGAGGGATGTGCAAAGTCCATCCATTAATTTCGCTAAGTTCAGTAGCAGCTTGCCTTAACCCCGAGTTAGAGGAAACCCCGCCCGCTATAGCTATTTCTTTTATATTATATTGACGAGCGGCTTTTTCCAGTTTTCGCATTAATATAGATACGATACGATGCTGCACCGAAGCACAGATGTCATTAATACTCTCCTCAATAAAATTTGGATTCTTATTCAGGTTTTCGATCAAAAAATATCGAATGGAGGTTTTTAAACCACTAAAGCTAAAATGAAGCCCTGCAACATGAGGTTCAGGGAACTCAAATGCTCGCGGGTTTCCGATCCTGGCCAGCTCATCTATCATCGGTCCTCCCGGATAGGGTAACTTTAAAAGATTTGCGGTTTTATCAAATGCTTCTCCTGCCGCGTCGTCTTTCGTCTCGCCAATTAATTCCATTTCGAGGTAATCTTTCACCAAAACAATTTGTGTATGCCCGCCTGAGACAGTGAGGCACAAAAAAGGAAAAGATGGCTTGGGGTCATTGATGAAGTTAGATAGTACATGAGCTTGCATGTGATCCACGCTGATTAATGGCACCTTTAAGGCAAGCGCCATGGATTTTGCGAAAGAGCTGCCTACCATTAAAGAACCGATCAGCCCAGGCCCTGAAGTAAAAGCAATTGCATCCACAGACTCTTTGCTTATCATCGCCCTTGTGAGAGCCTCTTCTGTAACAGTGATGATTTTCTTAAGGTGTGCCCTGCCAGCCAATTCTGGAACCACTCCTCCATATTTAGAATGTACTTTTTGAGAAGCAATCACGTTTGAACGAATGCATCCATCGATTAATACCGACGCCGATGTATCATCACACGAAGACTCAATTGCAAGCAGGTTAATACTCATGGTTAAGCAGCGGGTTGCAAAAATTACCTGTAAATTTCGGCTTCATTTTTTGTTGATGAACGTTTTCTTTTTCAGTTCTCAGATTTTATTGTATTAAAAGTGAATAGTTCTTCGTAAACAGCTTGAGTACCTTCAGCAAAATCGGAAATGCGTTCTGTATCTTTTTAGGGATTGTATGTATCCTTACAGGAATAATTTTTGCCCGAATTAACGATCCCGTTTTTCAAACTTATCTGGCGGATAAAGTTGTTGCTTATCTCTCTACAAAATTTCAGACCGAGATAAAAGTCGGTAGTATAAATTTCAGCTTCTTTGATCATCTCGTCATCCACGACTTGTTAATAAAGGATCGGGCTAATGACACTCTTCTGTATGCAAAAACGGCAGACGCATCTTTAGCCATTATTGACCTATTGCAAAACAGATATGTAATAGATAACATCCAACTCAATGAACCCAGAATTTATTTACATAAGAATAAACACACGAACGAATTCAACTTTCAATTCATCCTTGATGCATTACAAACCAACTCGTCTGCGTCAAAATCATCATCATCAACCTTAGCCCTTCAACTAAGAACACTTGTGATGAATCAGCTTCATTTCAGATTAACGGATGAACCTAATCATACAGTTTTCAACTTTAATATACCTGCAACCATTGTTGATGTTGAGGAAATGGATGTGGCACGTTCGATTATCAGTATAAAACAAGTCTTTTTTGATAGGGCAGATATGAAAATCGCAAAGCTTATGCGAAGCCCTGAAATAATCGATTTAGCGACAAACCTTGATACGGAGGTTGTGCATATTAATACTAAGCCTTTGAAACTATACGTATCACAACTTCTATTTAAAAACGCCAAGTTTCAGTTTGATGATGAGATGAAGTCATTCTCTAGAGACAGATTTGATAGCTTCCATCAATTATATAAGGATGTTAACCTTGAGTTTTCTAATGGCTCACTTGTGAACGATACGGTGCAGGCAAAGATTGATAATATAAGCATGGAAGAAAAAAGTGGTTTTAGGGTGAAACATTTAGAAGCATATATCAGAGTGACCCCAGAACTTGCAACCGCTACCAACCTTAAGCTTGAAACTTCAAACAGCACCATTGTAAGTAATGCATCTCTGAGCTACTTAAATTTTCATTCGTTCTTAAATTTTTATAGCAGCGTGGACATAAATGCTGTTCTTGAGAGATCATCTATTGCTGTCCGCGATTTTCTTTTTTTTATACCGCACCTTGAATCTGCTGCAGAAAATCGTATTCTAACAACCGGAACATTTACCGGCACGTTGGATAACCTTAAGGGGGAAAATATAAAACTGCAGACAGGGACGGTTAGCAGGTTTGAAGGAAACATTGATGTGAATGGCCTGCCTGATATTGATGCAACCTTTATTGATTTTAAGGTTGATAAATTGATAACCAACATCATCGATCTATATCAATTTGTTCCTTCTGCGCATTTTCCGAAAGGGTTTTCAACGCTCGGAAAGGTGAATTTCAATGGATCATTTACAGGCTTTTTTAACGACTTTGTTGCATACGGCGTGATTAGCACTGAAATAGGCGTGCTGCGTTCTGATTTGAATATGAAGTTCAATGATATAGCGGGAAATGCTACATATTCCGGAAATCTTGCGGCATCACAGTTTGATCTTGGAAAATATACTGGTGCCGACAGCCTGCTGGGAACAATCAGCTTTGATGCTAACCTGGCAGGATATGGTCTTACGGTTGCAAATATCAATGCTTCGATGGAGGGCAATGTATCGCAGTTTCAGTTTAATGGATACAACTATCAAAATATACAAGTGGATGGCAATTTCAATAAAAAGCTATTTAGCGGGAAGTTTGCCCTAAAAGATGAAAATGTAAAAGTAGATTTTGCCGGAACTGTAGATTTGAACCAGGACCTGCCGGTTTACAACTTTAATGCGGATATTGACAACGCAAACCTTCAACACCTCCGATTAAGTAAAAATTACTACCGGGTTTCAACTGAGCTGGAAATGAATATGAAAGGAGACAACATTGATAACTTCATTGGGTTTGCAAAATCAGTAAATACCACATTTGAAAAAGCAGACCAGCAAATTACATTTGATACACTTTCACTTAGAATTTCTGAAGCAGATAATGTGAAATATTTCCTTTTGGCTTCTGGAGCAGGTACAGCAGCTTTTACAGGGAACTTTGCCCTAACCAAGCTCCCCAATTCTTTCTTGTCTGTTCTCGATCATTATTTCCCCTCCCTCCCCTATAAGAATGAAATTCCTGATGTTGTGCAGGATTTCGACTTTGATATTGTCCTGAATGACATGAGGAATATTTTGACCTTCTTTTTTCCATCATGGCAGGGAATCAGCGAAAGCACTATTAAGGGCCACTTTAATGCTGCAACAAATTTTATTTCTTTTAGAGGCTTAATACCATCATTAAAATATAAAGATGTCTCTATTGATACTTTAAACTTAAGTGCGATCAATTCCTTTGGGAAACTTCAATTAACGGCTAACTCTTTTAAAATTGCCTTTGGGGATTCAATCAAGATCATCAGGCCATCTTTTAATGCGCAGGTGATAGATGACTCGGCAATCATTAATTTATTTGCTGCCAATGTTCCCCATAATACTTATATGAATCTCAATGCCCTTCTCACTGGAGATACAACTGGACTGGCGATGCATTTATATCCATCTGACCTGGTGTTGAATAATGCAAAATGGATCATTTCAGAGAACAACATGATACGGTTTGCAGAGGAAAGATTGAGATTTGAAAACTTTACCCTTAGTCATGATGAGCAATCACTCTCGATCTCTAATGTGAACCTGCGACCAAGAGCTACAAATCTTCATTTTGATTTTAATAAGATTCCTCTTGCAGACCTTTATCATTTTGTAAAACTTAAAACTATAGACCTAAACGGAAATCTTTCAGGAAGCCTGGAGGTATTAAATGTTTTTCACGCTCCTCGTCTTAAGGCGAATACCACTCTTCATAAGATTATCGTAAATGGCAGAGAAATATCTGCTGCGGCAATAACCATGGATTATGTGCCAGAAAAAGACCAAATGAAGATGGAGTTGCTCATTACTGATAGCCTATACAACTTCCAGGCGGAGGGGTCATATTTTCCACGCAAAGCTGAAAACCAGTTGAATTTCAATCTTGATTGTAAGCGGTTTGATCTGAGTTTTTTTGAAACGCTTGTACCAGGTTATTTCTCTAACACAAATGGTGTTGCATCCGGTTCTTTGTTAATCTCCGGAAACAGCGATGCCCCCCTATTGACGGGGGAAGTGCATATTCCCTATTTATCTTCAAAAATTGATTTCCTGCAAACCACATATAATCTTTACAATGAAAAAATAAGTTTTCATGAAGGCAGCATTGATCTGATCAAGATGAAATTGTTTGATGAGAATAAGGACTCTGCCGAGGTACATGGGCAAATTGCTCATACCCATCTCAACCATTTCAACTTTAATGTGGCTGTAACTACTGAAAGGATTCAGGCCCTTAACACCACTCAGAAGGACAATGATTCATTTTATGGCACCGCTGAGGCAGGCGGCCTGATTCAGTTTCTGGGCCCGCTTAATAATTTAGAAGTGCGCGCCAGCATGAGCTCGATCCATGGAACAGCAATTTCAATACCTATAGGCTCAGGAACGTCCGTTGCTGACCGATCCTTTATTCAGTATAGGAAAAAGGGCAATGATACGCTGGGCAATTTGTTCAATTCTATGGAGATGATAAAAGGGCTTAAACTGAGTTTGGACCTTGATGTTACTCCCGATGCTGATATAAGAATAATCTTCGATCAGAAAGCAGGCGATATAATTAAGGGAAGGGGTTACGGAAACATTCGTATGGAGATTGACCCGAAAGGGACCTTCAATATGTATGGAACCTACAATATTGAACAGGGCGATTACCTTTTCACACTTCAAAATTTCTTTAACAAATACTTTTCAATAGACCGTGGAGGCAGCATCTCCTGGACAGGAGATCCATATGGAGCTTTAATAGACATCAATGCCATTTATAATACTAAGGCCTCCGTGTATGACCTTGTAGTAGGTTCGGGCATTTCCGTCACTTCCGATGACGAAATGCGTGAGCTTCAACGACGCATTCCTGTTGATGTATATCTGAATCTTTCCGGATCATTGTTGCTGCCCGACATCACCTTTGACATCCGTTTGCCTGAAGAAACCACCTTAAGCAGTGCCGCCTACCAGCAGGTGCAAAAGGTGAAGCAGGATGAGGGAGAATTGAACAAGCAGGTTTTTGGCTTACTCCTGCTTAACCGATTTCTTCCAACAAACTCCGGCACCGGCAATCAAAACATTGGTGCAGATGTAAATAACAGCGTAAGCGAATTTTTACTTAACCAACTAAGTTATTGGACCTCGCAAATCAGAAGTGACGTGGATGTAAATTTCAATTATCAATCCTATGAAGCAAACCTCAACGCAACGAATCCTAATGACCTTACGAAAAGAAATGAATTGGAAGTTGCTCTAACAAAAAGATTTTTTAATGACAGGCTCGCCCTCGAAGCAGGGGGTAATTTTGATTTTGCAGCCACAAACACGTCGGGCACAGGAGGTAATTCAGGGGGAGGCAGCTCTACAAATATTGCCGGTGACTTTTCTCTGGAATACAAGATTACTCCCGATGGACGCCTCAGTGGTAAAGCCTTCAGCAAAAGCCAATATGATGTGGTAAATGAGAGATATAAAACCAAGAATGGGATTGCTCTTTCATATAAGCGGGAGTTTGACAAACTAAAGGACCTTTTTAGAAAACGCCTGAATAAGCAAAGTCGGAGGCAGCAGCGTGAACAGAAAAATGAGCTGCAACAAAATGTCCCTACGAGTTCTGATAATTCATTAAACGATCTCCCGAAATGTCCCGTTATTTCGAACAACGTGAGAAATCTTCAACTTCCTGTTATTAATGAGATTTCTCCTATCGTCGAAATGACGTATTGTTAACTGTTTGCAGATGCTGTGTCTAACGCCTCCCGTCATTTCGAACAAGTGAGAAATCTCTAACCGTGTAGTCTTATTTACAACAACGTGAGAAATCTCTAACAATACCGTGTAGCATCATTTTCCAACAATATGAGAAATCTCCATCAGTCTTCTGTTATTCATGAGATTCTCCTATCGTCGAAATGACGAATCAACAGTTTAGCGTCATTTCGAACAACGTGAGAAATCTCAACCTTCCTGTTATTTTCGAAAAATTTCTCTTTAGCTTTTTTATTTTCTTTTCCATCCATTGAAATTTCTGGTTGAATGCGAATTTTAAGTATCTTAAACCCCTGTAAAAAATAACTGGTCTCCCATCCTCAACTTCTTACTATGAAAAAAATTCTGACATTTTCTATCCTGCTCATCTGTCTCTCGGTTTCCGCCTTTGCCCAATCTCCTGTAAGGTTTTATGAAAACGCAAAAGCCGGCTATAAAGATGCGAATGGACAGGTGCTTGTAGAAGCGAAATATGATGCCGGCAGTGAATTCCGAGAGGGTTATGCCATAGTAATTACAGGATCTATGAGAGGGTTCATTAATGAAAAAGGGGAACTTGCTATACCTATGCAATATGACGATGCCTCACAATTCTTTGATGGCATGGCACGGGTGGCTGTCGGTGTGAAGAATGGATATATTGACTACGATGGTGAATGGCTTATTCAACCGATTTATGACTTTGGCGACGATTATATAGATGGCCTTGCACGTGTTTCAAAGAATAGCAAATTTGGATTTATCAATCGCATCGGAGAAGCCGCAATTAAACTGCAATATGATGATGCCCGCAATTTCTCTGATGGTGTTGCTGCAGTTAAACAAAATGATAAATGGGGTTTTATTGATGCAAAAGGGAATATGATAATTCCTATGCAATATGCTGATGCCTTATTCTTTCATGAGGGCATTGCCCGTGTCACCGACGGGAAAAAAAACTTTTATATTGACAAGTCAGGCCAATGGGTGAAAGACGAAGAGCGGCATGAGGAAGAGTTTGAGATGAAAGAGCGGAAGCAGGGAGAAGATAAAAATGAATAAAGGTCAAAGAGAGGATTTATTCAAAATTTTTCATGATAAATTTTCTGCAACCTATAAAATTAATTATCCAAGTTGAATCCCGCCCTTGCTTGTGCTTTGCAATACATTGCTATCCCAGTGCTTTATTCTTTTGTGTCTTGCAATCATTCTACATCCGAAGATGATCTGAAAATATTTCGTTATAATCAGGCGGCGGGAATTACCTCGCTCGACCCTGCATTCGCAAGCACCCAGTCAAATATCTGGGGTGTAAATATGATTTTTAATGGGCTGGTGCAAGCCGACAGCGACTTGCACATAATTCCTTGCATCGCGAAAAGATGGGAGGTTTCTCCGGATGGCAAGGTTTATACATTTCACCTTAAAAACGATGTGTTCTTTCACGATAATCCATTATTTAATAATGGGAAGGGAAGGGTCGTAATAGCTAAAGATTTCGTATATAGTTTTCAACGCATTATTAATCCCTCAGTTGCCTCTAAAGGTTCCTGGATTTTTAATGATAAAGTAGATTCAATATTACCATTCAAAGCTGTTGATGACACTACATTTCAAATAAAGCTTCTCAGGCCTTATCCTCCATTGGAGGGAATTCTTACCATGCAATATTGCAGCGTTGTTCCACAAGAAATTGTTGAGCAGGGGGCATCAAGTTTCAGAACTCATCCTGTCGGTACCGGTCCATTTCAATTGAAAGTCTGGAAAGAGGGGGCCGTACTTTTGCTTTTTAAGAATAAAAACTATTTCGAGCTGGATGAGCAGCAAAGGCGATTGCCATATGCAGATGGTGTGAGGATAACTTTCATTGACAGCAAAGCAACAGAATTTTTAAAATTCCGTGAAAGAGAATATGATTTTATCTCAGACATTGATCCAAGCTTTAAGGATGATTTGCTTACCAAGGACGGAGAACTACAGCCTAAGTATGCAAAGACCATCAAAGTGCAAAAATCTGTATATCTAAACACCGAGTACATCGGATTCAACTTATCTGATACCTCACAGAGAAACCCTTTAATGAAGAACGAAATCAGGCAGGCAATCAGCTATGGAATAGACAAAGACAAGATGATCTTATATCTCCGAAATAACATCGGCGTGCCAGCGTGGAATGGATTTGTGCCGCGGGGGCTGGCAGCATATGATGCAAGCAGAGTGCAAAAGTATCATTACGACCCGCAGAAGGCCCGCGATCTTATCAGACATGCCGGCTACGACGCAGACAACCCAATGCCGCCCATCAAGCTTTTCTGCAGTTCAACCGCAGAGGTTCTATGCAATTATGTAGTGAATGAGATGAGGCAGATAGGTATAGATGTTTCTGTAGAAACTATGCAGGGAAAAGCCTTAAACGAACAGATGATAAAAGGAAATGCTAAATGCTTTCGCGCCTCGTGGATTGGCGATTACCCTGATGCAGAAAATTTTCTAGCATTGTTTTACAGCGGGTACGGTGCACCGCCTAATTACACTCGCTTCAAGAATGACAAATTTGACAGAATGTATGAAAACGCTTTCACCATCACAGATGATTCAATTCGGAATAGTATATATGTAGAGATGGATAAATTGATAATGGAGGAAGCTCCCGTTATCCCTCTCTATTATGACCAGGTGATACGATTTCTTCAAAAGAACATTTCCGGAATTCCAAACAATCCAATGAACCTCCTCGATTTAAAAAGAGTAAGAATTAATTAATTTTCTCATCAAGTCATAAAGAATAGTTATGGAATTCATGTGCTTTTGCTCTTGATAAATGAAAAAATCAAATCAATTTTTTCTATTTGCCCTTTTATTTTTATTCGTCCTGATTATTTATTTCCCTGCACACCAGGCAGGATTTGTAACCGATTTTTTAGGATGGCAAAATAAATTTAATCAGGAACCAATTACGGGAGCTCTCACCACTTTCGGGTGGCATGCGAATCAGCAGGCCTCTGTTTTTTTCTTTTATCTCCTATACAAGTTGTTTAATCTAAATGGCTGGCCATGGTATATCTCATTCACTTTATTGCATACTATTAATGGCTTCTTATCCTACCGCCTGTTTTGCAGAATATTGAAAGAATGCTCCGTATCTAATGCATCGATTACAGCATTCATAGGCACCCTTTTATTTCTTTTGTCACCTTACCAGGCAGAAGTGCTTGTATGGCGCGTCTGCGTTCATTACCTCTTGTCAGCGTTGTGTATTCTATTGGTTCTAACTCTTACCTGGAATTTTTTACAGACAAGAAAAGGAAAAGACCTCTGGTGGATGCAAGTCATTTTCCTTTTATCGCTTTTTACACTGGAAATCACACTCATTACCCCGGTAATGATTTTTGTGCTTGTTATTATTCATCATTCCATTTTCAACAAAGGAACGATGACTTGGCGCAATATATTGATCTTATTAGCCCCGCAAATAATATTTATAGCCGGATACTTTGTTATAAATAAACTGATTCTCGGTCAATGGGTAGGTCACTATGGCGCAGACACCCATTTCCGCCTTTCATTTCATGATATTTTCTCTAACTATTTCAGATACCTCTTCAAATATCTATTCTTTACGCGCTATTTCGAGCATTCATTAAAAATGAAAATTTTTAGCACAGCGGAAACAACTTCAGGCATCGCTGTAATGCTGTCAATATTTATGTTGCTGTTTCTATACGCTCTTATTTTTTATAACCTGTTACATAATCGCCTGCGAATTGCAGGGATGAGCTTACTACTTTTTTTTATATCGCTTACTCCTATCATTACCTTATATATGGTTACGCTTATGCATGGTGAAAATGATCGTTATGGATATCTCGCTTCTATATTTTTCTGGATGACTGTGTCCGTTCTTTTTGCTGCTCTGCCGAAAAGATTATTTTATGGTATTGCTTTAATACTGATACTGATTTCAGTATTATTATTATGGCAAACTAACAGGTGGTGGTGCGAAAACACGAAAATATACTATAGCCTATTGGATGATTTTCGTTGGTATGAAAAGGATGAAGTAGTGATCCTGAATATTCCGGATAATTATCAAGGCTTGTATATGTATAGAATCTATAATGAACCTTCCGGTTTTAAGGAAGCATTGGCTCTTATACGCAAGAAACCATTCAATGGACAAATGAGAGAGGTAACTCAATTTAATATGATGGCTAAGGATCAGGGAGTGCACGTTACAGTGGATTCCATAAATAACCTAACGGTTACCTTTAACCAGTATGGGAATTGGTGGTGGTGGGAAGGGATAGGTATCAGTGACTATGAAAATGAACATTACAAGGTCGATTTTGAAGGTAACGCATATCATCTTCTTTTAAAATCTCTAAAACCTAATTCTGCAATCATCTATCAAGTTGGGGATAAATGGGAGCGAGTGAATGCAGATTGGCGCCATTAAAGCTGTTCACGAATTTTACGCGCAACGATCTTATCAATTGGAAAGGTAAAGGCTTTCTCATGAAATTCGGTGAGGGAGATCCATCTAAAAGATTCTGCTCCCTCTTTCTTAGTGAAATCGAACGGAATATCAGAAATTTTAATTTTTGGTTCATCAAGCGGCACCACACGATAATATATGCTAATGACCTGTTGCTTTTGATTAAAGGCGGAGATTTGAAAAAAATCTGTGGTATATAGATGTTCTGCAATCTTTATCTGTTGCCCCAGTTCTTCCCCCCACTCTCTTATGAGGCAATCCTTTGTACCTTCTCCGAATTCAAGTCCCCCTCCTGGAAATTTTGTAAACAGCATGCCATGCTGAAACGCATCAGCCACCATTATGCTCTTGGACTTATCTTGTAAAATACCATAAACGCGGATGGTAAACTGATTTGAAGATTTTCCGGAACCATCCATGAATCTGAATTAGATGAATTGAATGTTTTTATGAGATCTTCCAGCTAAGGTTATTCTTTGATAGCATCTTGACATCATGCGCGGAGTAGTTGGATGGTTACTTATACAGTTCGACTTCACTCCCTTTGACAATGGTCTTACGGGCACAGAGCTCTACTCCGCTCACTGTGAAAAATAGCCCAGTGGAATTCACTGCAACATTTCTATAGCTCTGGAGCCATTTGCTGTATTGCATTAACTAAAACGGAAAAAGGCTGATATCCTGTAATAATAAGAGACGCTTGCTGTGGCCTCCTGAAAATCAATGTTGGAAATCTGTTAATCTTTAAATATTGAACTTGTTGCAGATCCTTGCGGAAGGCTTCAAGGCCAGTATCATTTTTTAAATTCTCCCCGAAGGTGTTTAAATTGAAATCAGGAGTTTCTTCGGCAAGGCTTTCGGCGACGTCCATCAAAGTGGATTCCCTAGCAATGTTGATGCCTTTGAACATGCAGGTTTCGCGCAGCAAAATAAGATATCTATCAGCAGCTTCGGCAGATTGCAATTGGGCGCATTTTACCGCTATACAGGCAGGATAAGAAGATGCTGGCGGATCTTTCATCCAAATGTTATGCTCAATTGGCCTTCCAGAGAGTTGCCCCGCATGCATCCATACGGGACCCATCTGTATTGGACGGGTGACAGAATTTACCGGATCATTATAATTGTTCCAGTCGGGAATAAGCCCTCCCATACAATAATTCCAATGAATTTTCCCACTGAATTTGTTTAGCAGTTTCCTCCATTGTGGCTCAAGGGCCCAGCTCCAGCAACAGAGCGGATCGGTGTAGTATGTAATGTCTACACCGTCCGTTACTTGTTGTAAATTTTTATTGTTATCTCTTTCTTCCGCTGCTTGTTGACTTACCACCGCTGGATTTTTTGCCTTTGGTATTTCCGGACATATCCTCATCCATTTCACCAACTTCAACACTTCCTCTGGAACGGCCCTTTGTCTTAGCCATCATGGCATCTTCAGTAGGTGACTTGTTCCATTGCTGTTCGCCCATAGGTGCTGCGGAATTCACCTCTTCACTTCTCATTCCACTCAATTGAGTATCTAATTTCTGCACAGATGCGTCTGTCCGGTCGGTGCCTGCAGCTTGTTGGCTGAGGAGGCTGTTAGTTTCCATCACATGCCTGATGGGGTCCTCAATGAATTGAAAAGTTTCTCCTAAACGGGAGCTTTGCCCTTCATTCCATGGACCGCGAAAATCGTTACCGCTCGACATGTTAAAATATAAGTTGCTATAACGGGGGTCACTCTGTAATATTCCCGGAGGGAAATTTGCCGGAATGGTTTCAAGTGCCGCTTCAAACATCTGGAAGTGAGCCACCTCACGCGTCATTAGAAAACGAAGTGTGTCTTTCACATAAGGATCATCTGTAAACTGAAGCAGATATTCGTACACCAATTTCGCTCTTGTTTCGGCTCCAACGTTTGACCGCAAGTCTGAAGTAAGGTCGCCTTGTGCATCTCCATTAATATAAGCAGCCGTCCAGGGTACACCCTGACTGTTGGTATAACAGGGACCACCCGCGCTGCCAATAAGAAATTGAGGCGCTACCATTCCCTGATGAATCATTTGCTCTTTGGCACCTTTACCATTTAGCAACTGCATAATCTCTGAATTCTCAGCTGCATTTTTAAGATCCCCATTGATGCCTGTAAGAAGCATCTGAATGGTGGCGCCAACAATTTCAAGATGACTGAACTCCTCTGTAGCAATATCCATGAGAAGATCGTATTTATCCGGGTAGGGATTTTTTGCCCCAAATGCCTGGGCAAAATACCGCAACGCGGCAGCAAGCTCCCCGTTGGCACCTCCAAACTGTTCTAATAATAGAGTTGCAAAAGCTGGATCGGGTCTCGATACTCTTGCATTAAATTGTAAATCTTTTACATGATAAAACATAGATCTTTTTTAGGGAGTGAAGAAAGATTCTTAAAATGTCGGCAAAATCATGCCATTAAAATACCTCATTTTTACTCTTGCAATGCTTTCATTACCAATTTTGAGTAATGACATATACGTTGTCATTTGTTATATCGGGTTTAACATAATATCTGAGGTAGCTATCCACCAGAATAAAAGATTCTGTTCTGGCGACATTGGAATCCCTCCAACCAATTATCCAGGTCCAATCTTATTACCTATCTTCTAAAGAAATCTTCTTTATTATTTTTCCCATATATTTTTTGAAATAGGCTTCCAACGGCTATATGTATAAAGTTCTTAGAAAGACCCTTCGGCCAAAGAAAAATAAAACGAGTATTTTTGAAAAAAAATAATTACCCAATAAAATCCTATACATGAAATATTTTTTATTCTCCTTATTACTCATTTCAGCTAATTGTGCGTTCAGTCTTGATGTCACTAATGTAAAAGTAAGCCGTTCAAATGGTCAGATCTTTATTACCTGGCATGGAAACACAGCGAAAGAATATTTAATTTATCGCACTACATATAAAATAACCGATGCTACGGGTTGGCCTGCTTCCAAATTTGGAAAGTCTCCTCCCTATTCAACAAAAAATGTGAGGTTGAGTGATATTGTAACTGATGGTCCTCATTATTTCAAAGTGCCTGTAGACAATCAGGGCTCAACAGTAGTGTTAAATCCTTCAGCAGGCTATGGAGGATTGTTTGTTTTAACCTGTACAGATAATTCAACTACTAAATATTTTTATGGTGTGAAAATGGTTGGTTCTTCAGATGCTCCCACACCGGGACAAAATACAACCATCAGTGGAGCAAAAGATGTTATTTCCACACCCAAACCAATTTATCAGCAGAGCAGAGATTTAGACGGCTTAAGTGGTAATGACATAGACGTCTATGTTCATTTTGCTACAGCATTAGTTCCATCATCATCGAAAAAAATGATGAACAGTGGTTTCATCGATTTTATCGGGTTTAATTTCGGGGTAATACCGTATATAGATCTGTCGAGTCCGGCTCCCCACCCAGCCATTGTTAAGTTCCATGCCGGTGGAAGTGATTTCTTAGCAGATGGGAGTGGGTTTGTTTCTGATGCCCCTTCAGCATATAAGATTTGTATTGATGACTGGTTACCGAATGATCAAACCACCTGGTTTTTTGGTTATAATGAAGACTATGATCTTACAAAGCCCTTCGTTCTTGGCGAAACTTTGCCGCCCTCATGCAACTCAACTTGCCAGCTTGACGATCCATCCTGTCATGGAATCAATTATGATTATACCCTCCAGAGAATTCTGTATACCATAGAGCAGGTGAAAGCCCTTTATAACAACGCTCCCAATACCAATGCGAATGATGACATAAATTCAAATAAGATTTCTCTAATAGGAAGGTCATTGGGTGGCGGGGGCGGCATGATAGCTACCATTCTTGCGCCTAAGGTTTTTTCTGCTGTACGTCTCATTGTTCCTAAGATGGATTTTAGCTTTCCTAATGAAGAAACTCTCCCCTTATGTGCATGGAATTTTGATATTGAAGCTGAAGCGGACGCGTATCCCTGCTATATCCATGAATTGTATTATCACACCCGCGCAAAATCCAATACTAAATGGGGAACAGTCAGCGCTAATTGGCCATCATATATGTCAGATCTCAATAACGGAGGGGGTAAATACGGTACCTATGATTTGTTGAATGCAGGTTTTATGATTTCAGAAAATACGAAGGCTAATATTGATTTGCCAATTCTCTTTGCTTTTAGTGGCAAAAACGATGGAGGTCAGGGATGGGAAGAAAAGCTCCCGGTATATGACTCTATGAATGATAACAGGCAACCAGGCTACTTTTTCTGGGACCAGGGGGAGCATGATAACCCTGATTATTGGAATTTTAATGAGTCAATTCCTTTAAGTGACATTACGAGATATTCTTCGAATCAAGCCTATCTCGCCTTCAGCGATTGCAGCAGCAGCGATAATCCTGCAACAGACCTGCAGGGAACTCTTAATGGATTTTTTGATTGGGATGAAAATTCTATTGTTGATGATAATTCAACCTTTAGCGTTAAATTAAAATGGCGGACCTTAATAGCTAAAACAGGAGATATTGTAACGCCAAATCCCCCTAATATGATTACAAACATTACCTTACGAAGACAAGAATTTCCGGGAAACTATACGGGACGCGTGTGTTGGACCTTGTTCAACCTTACCAAATCAACATCCGTAAGTGGTGAAAGTATCGTGGCAGACCTAAATGGACCCGTGTACATCAACAAATTACATCTCTCCTATCCTGATGAGTACCGATTAGCTGTTGAACGGGGTGCTTGCACGGGTGAAGGCATTGAAAAAGCAGAACCAGGTTCCTTTGTGTCAGTTGACAATGTTTCCCCTAATCCGTTTATCCGTGAATTTTCCATTAAACTTTCGTTAGATAAAACTGAACCTGTATCTATTAGGGTTTTGGATGTTTATGGTAACGAAGAAGTGGACCAATCTATCAGGGTACCAACAACCTCGGCTGGTGAATATTTTATCACGGTTAATGGTGAACATTGGAATGCTGGTATTTATTTTCTGGAAATAATCGCCGGCAAAGAGAGGATTATAAAAAAATTGGTGAAGGCAGACTAAAATATTGTCAACTTCCGGGGAACTTTTCTAATTTAATAAATAACATGGAAGGACAGGTACATCACCTGTCCTTCCATATTAAATCTATGATGGTAGCCTTATTTGCAAGCAAGATCATATGCTAATAGTCAATCTGTATATTCATTACTGAGTCTATTAATGGCTCAATAAATAGATCAACAATGAAAGACATTCCATTTATTTTGCTATAGTAAGTAGCCTTGAAAATGTCTTTCCATCTACTGTTATCAGCACAATATAAATTCCATCCTGACAAACATTGGATAATTCAAAATTCTCATGAAAGATTTCTGTGTTAAAAAATAATTTTGCCGTAAACACTGTCTGACCCAGAATGTTTTTGACCCTTAGCAATCCTTGCGTTTCGGGTTGCACCGATGGAATATTTACAAAGAAGTCTCCATTGCCTGGGTTTGGATAAATATTAATCGTGGGGTCGATTTCTTCTTCTGCTATGGTCTTGCACGATTCTGTCACTGTAACTGCCGCAGAAGTTTTGCTGCATCCATTGCTGTTGGTTACTGTCACTTTATAAGAGCCCGGGGTTGTGGCCACGTAATTTTTCTTTGTAGCACCATTAATTATTGTGGCACCTTTTGTCCATTGGTAAGTGAAATTATTACCGCTGTTCGCTTGTAGCTGTACCTGACCTGACACACAAAGATCGAGGCTGCCCATTACGGTAATAGTAGCAGGCGGCGGACTACAAGAAGTTGGATAGATGGTAAGCTCATAACAAGCCACATCGCTAAAGGCAGAAGAGTTTTTAGACTTTACTTGAATGGTATAATTTCCTGTCTCGCTACTACTATAAATTAATTGCTCATTTTGTTGGTTTAGGTTGACGGACTGTCCTATCAGCTGGCCATTGGGCGCATATAGATAAATATCATAATTCAATGGCACATTAGTAAGTTGTATATTGATGATAATCCCTGCCGTAGTGGAGAAAGTATAATAATCAGTATCTCCGGCTTCATCTATTTCTCCTTTTATAATGGTTGCCTTATTAGAAGGCACATTTATAAGAGTGGCATTGATGGGAGTGTTATTTGGTTCATAACGGTCGAAACAACGATCAATGAATTTAGCAATCATGCAATCCCTCACCGAATCAACAGTAAGAATTGCTTTGAAAGCCCCGGGGGTAGCAATTCCGGTCTGGCTTCGTACATCTCCGGTAATATATATTTTATCTTCATCAATATCTATCTCCTGTCCTTCATCATCACCCAGCCCACCGTAATAGGTGAACCAATCAAGCATTCCGTTGGGTTTAAATTTACTGATGAACACATCTTCATCTCCTGAGTGCGACTCCTGGAAAACACCATTTGTTCCAAGACCTGGACTCTTGGCAGAACCGGCGAGTATAACTGATCCGTCTTCCTGAATTTTAAGACTACGTCCATAATCTTCATCATTTCCACCGAGATAAGTGCCATAAAGACGATTTCCGCCCTGATCAAATTTGGCATACATAGCATCGGGTTTTGGGTTGCCACTACCGAAGTATGCGGGTGACCATGAGGGCTGATAGGCGTCGGAGGTAGCTATATTATTTTCGCTTGCAGAATATCCGCTTATATAAATATTCCCTTCCGGATCGATGTTGGCCTCCCTACCATGCTCATCGCTACTGCCACCATAATAAGTACCCCAAAGGCGCGCTCCCTGAGAAGAAAACTTTACAACAAATATATCTAACTGGCCACCGCAAACAGGTTGATGTGCATTGCTTGTAGCAATTCCATTTAGGCTTGGTGTAGTTCCAGACATTATTACTTTATTGTCTTTATCAACAACAATGCTATGAGCACGATCCTCATCCCCACCGCCATAATAAGTGGCCCATATTCTATCGCCGCTCCCATCAAACTTAGCGAGGAAGGCATCCATTGTGTTTGCTTTGACAGGCTGGTAACTTTGATCTGTTGCAATGTTGGTAGTGCTGAAAGTCCATCCGCATAAATAAATATTGCCATTCAGGTCACCTGTCAGGCCTCCATTGGTATGATCCTCATCGCTGCCACCATAATAGGTGGACCAAATCAGACTACCATTCTTATTCATTTTTAAAAAAAACACATCCACATTGCCACTAAATGCAGGCTGGTGAGCATTCACCATAACAATATCATCACTTCTGGTATCGCCAGCACAATAGATATTTAGGTTTGCATCTATATGAATACTAAAGCCAAGATCCTGATCATTTCCTCCATAATAAGTTACCCAGATGCGATTTCCCGAAGGTCCCCATTTCATAATAAAAGCATCATATGGGTCACCCTGAAAAGTAGTCTGGTAGGCACCTGTAGTGGCAAATTTGATCTTCGATGCTGTTTGACCAGTTAGCACTAAATTACCCTCGGGGTCAACCACAACTGCCTTTGATTTATCTTCGGCAGAATTGGTACCATAATACGTTCCCCACACAATGTCGGGGTCAATTACAAGCGTTGCCTGAGGATCGTAGCTCCCTACTTTGAAAGAAAGAATATTTCCGTTCACTACAAACTCAGAGGATACGGAATGATTCCGGTCTTGCTGGTATGAGAACAAATTTTCTTCTCGCACAAAGCCAAATCGGCCCGGTAATTTCACCGAATTTCCTTCGTCTTTAATTCCGTCAAGAGCATCATAGCGTACTTTAATGTTGTCTACATCGCCACCTTTATGCACGATGTATTCGTATCGTAAAGCTTTGTTCTCTTTATCTGGTGCAAGGAAGACCAGATCTATATTGGGGTAAATATTTCTATATGTAATTTTTTGATACGAATAAACCTGTATTGTTGATTCTCCTCTACCCTGATAAAAATTAAAGTAATCCAAGGATTCACCTTCAGCAACAACTTCTACAGTACTTGATCCACCAATATAGAACGCATCGGATCGTTGCACTGTAACTTTTATTTCCGGCATGTCGTAATCGTTTGAGACGGTGGGTAATCCCGTTGCTTCAGAGATAGATTGTTCTTCATCATATCTAAAAAGCTCATAACTAAAGCCATCAGACTTGAGGACTAAATTGAAATTCTCCTCGGAAAAAATATATAGTACGTCAGGCCGCGCCTTTCCATTCTGATCTTTTACCTGACCTTTGTTTTGAATAAAGCCGCTAGAGTGTGCAAAATTCTTCTGTTGCCATATAGCATTTTCTGACTGAGCAAAAGACCCCTTGAAAATTAATAGAATGCAAAAAACACGCATCATTTTTAAAGTGTATAGAGTTATCATATTGGGCATCTGTTTATAAGGTGGTTGATGGAAAAATATCTTCATGGAAGTTCAAAAGCACCACTAAGATTGGATGAATAGAAAACTAAGAAGGTTACCCTTAGAACAGCTTCTATCAAACAAATATACGAAAAATGGCTTTTAGAAATCACAGTTTAATCTTATTTTAAAAAATTGAGGCTTCTATATAGTGTGAATGAGATTTCAAATCTGCCTTATTCACAAGAGATACCTTAAATTACGACAGAATCTAAATTTTCTGATCTTGAATTGTGCTGCCGGACATATTAAGCTTTATCCGGATACTTTTTTAACATTAATGGCTACCTATGCAATCATCCGTTTGAAGGGAATCGGTTATTGCCGGCAAATTGGCGAGTTGTGATAAAGAAAACTTATTTCAATTTTTCCAGTCCGCTCCTTAATTTTGAGATAGATTCTCCGATTTCATTCAATTTGCAGGTGCCAACCGAAAGCCTGTACCATGTAGAATCATGTGAAGCTCCAAAAGCATAGAACGGCACCAGAGCTATTCCGCATTCATTAAGCAAATAAGAGGTGATATCCTCAGTAGTATTTAAAATTTTTTTAGCTGGTGTCACCTTCCCTTTCAGATTGAATTGAACAGTTAGATACAATGCCGCCTGCGGAGCAATAGCATTTACGGCATGTCCTTCAGCCTTTAAAGCTTGAATTCCATTATAAATTCCTACAAGTCTAAACTCAAGCTGTTCTCTAAATTCGATGATGTAGGAAGTAATGGCATTCTTTAATTTTAGGAAGTTTGCTGCCGCAACCTGCTCTGCCTTTGGAGCCCAGGCTCCTATGTGAGAAGCGATCGACTTCATCTTATCAATCAGGTCAGAGGGACCACAAGCCCAGCCTACACGGAGTCCGGTAGCAGCAAACGCCTTTGATAACCCATCAACAAATATTATATAATCCCTAAGCTCGGGTCGAAGGGTTACTGGATTGTAATGGATGGTCTGTCCATAGGTTAGTACCCAGTACATTTGATCAAATAAAATATATACAGGTTTTTTATCTGTTCCGCGGCGTTCATTTTCTTCGAGCACCATGTCACAAATGTCTTCGAGAGCTTCCCTGGTAAAAGTAGTTCCAGTCGGATTTTGAGGAGAGCAAAGTGCTATAATTGTAGCATCCCGTATATGAGGTCGCATCTCTGCTGCCGTGGGCATAAAGTTATTTTCCAGCTTTGCTTCAATCATTATGGGCCTGGCGCCAGAGAGGTGGCAATAATGATTGTTGTTCCAAGAGGGCACAGGAAAAATTACCCCATCACCTGGTTGAATAAGGGTGTAATAGGCGGTAAAAATTGCCGGCCTACCACCGCTTGTAATCAGAATTTCATCAGGAGCGTAGAGCATGCCTCCTTCGGCTAAAAAGCTGCACACTTCAGTCCTTAATTCTGCTAAGCCATTCGCTGGCGGATAATTTGTCTGTTTTTGCTGGTAGGCTTTAATTATTTCATTCTCAAGTTCAGCAGGTATGGGGAATACTTTGGGATCAAAATCACCTATCGTGAAGTTGAAGATGCTCTTACCTTGTTTAATTTTTTCATTTACATCCGCAGATAATTTAATGATCTCGCTCCCTGTAAGCGTTTCAGCCATGTCGGAAATAATAAGCTTTCTTCTGGAGGCAACTGCTAAAGGCATATGGCGTAATTTAATATTTTTCCGGATATCAGCTTGCGATCATTATTACTATTGACATCGACACTTTATCCTTCTTAATGTTATCATCTTCCTTTACATTACCCCTACCCCATCTTCCTGCTCTTTATAACTCATGATCATGTCAAGAACATCTGGTACCACATCCGAGCAAATAGTGATAAATGACCCTTTTTCACCATGATGAATTACATATTCTATAGCTTCGGTTTCACTGGGAATTATTTTTGTTTTCTTAGCAGGAATCACATCATTAATCCCCTTCATCAATAATTCAATGATGTCTTTTGAAGAACGGCCGCGCAGGTTTTTGTCTTGTCTTATCACAACCTCATCGAAGGTTCTTGCCGCCACCCGTCCGAGCTCTACAATGTCTTCATCTCGCCTGTCGCCTACCCCAGCAATCACTCCCACTTTGGGGCTGCCATCCATTTTCTCCACAAATTTTGAGAGTTGTTCCAGACCTGCAGAGTTATGAGCATAATCCACCAGCACCTGGAAATTTTTAAACTGAAAAAGATTCATTCGCCCAGGTGTAGTTGCGGGGGAGGGAATAAAGGATTCCAAAGCAGAACGGATGTCTTCAATCTTAAAACCACGCAGGTATACCGCAAGCACGGAGGGTAAGATATTTTGAATGTTGAAGGTTGCTTTACCACTGAAGGTTAACGGGATGGTGGTGATCTTATCAACCCTTATTTTCCAGGTTCCCTTACAAATCGTGACATAGCCGTTTTCTGACACTGCTGCTAACCCTCCAGCTTCAAGGTGCTCAATGATATGAGGGTTTTTTTCATCCAAACTAAACAATGCCACCTTACAATCCAGGTCTTTCTTCATTTTATAAACCAGCTCATCATCCGCATTTAGGATAGCATATCCTGATGGCCATACGCTTTCCGGCACCACTCCCTTTACGCGGGCAAGCTGTTCTATCGTGTCAATTCCCATCAATCCTAAATGATCCGGCTGTACATTGGTGACGATTCCGATATCGCAGTGATCAAATCCTAAACCAGCTCGCAGAATTCCTCCACGCGCGGTTTCCAAAACTGCAAATTCGACGGTTGGATCTTTTAAGACAAACTGTGCAGAAACTGGTCCGGTGCAATCACCACGCATCATCATTTGATTTTGTATATACACTCCATCCGTAGTAGTAAATCCTACCTTATATCCAACCTGTTTAATGATGTGTGCTATCAACCGGGTTGTTGTTGTTTTGCCATTTGTACCTGTTATAGCAATAATGGGTATCCGTGCGGGATTTCCTGGTGGGAATAACATGTTTATGACCGGCTCTGCAACATTACGTGGCAATCCATCAGTGGGAGCAAGGTGCATTCTGAATCCAGGAGCTGCATTTACTTCAAGAATTGCACCGCCCGCTTCATTGATAGGCTGGCTCAGATCAGGAGTCATAATATCTATTCCGCAGATGTCGAGCCCTATGATCCGGGCAATTCTTTCGCACATATAGATATTGTCTGGGTGAACCATATCGGTAACGTCTGTTGCCGTACCGCCCGTAGATATGTTTGCAGTTGGTTTTAAACAGAGTGTTTCCCCTTCAGCAAGTATGGAATCAACAGAGAGATGATTTTCATTTAAAATATTCATTGTGAATTCATCAATCTTTATAGCTGTCAGCACTTTTTCATGGCCATAACCCCGACGGGGATCTGAGTTTACTGCTTCTATTAACTCCAGTATGGTTGAGCTTCCATCTCCTGATATTGAGGCCGGATTTCGTTTTGCAGCAGCCACAAATCTATAGTTGATCACCAGTACCCGGTGATCGTAACCTGTGATAAATTTCTCAACAATAACCGCCCGGTAATATTTCTGCGCCGCAACCAATCCTTTTACAGAATTTTCCCACGTTCTCAAATTCGTGGTGGCTCCCTTGCCATGATTTCCATTTAACGGCTTAGTAACTATTGGATACCCGATCTTATCTATTGCTTTCCTCAAGTCATTTTCGTCATAGCATATCAATCCCTGGGGCACAGGAATCTCCGCCTTTTCCAATAAATTCTTAGTTTCTTCCTTGTCGCTGGCAATCTCTACTGCAATGCTGCTCGTTGTGCTTGCTACAGTAGCCTGAATGCGCTTTTGATTTACCCCATATCCCAGTTGTACGAGTGAACGCTTGTTTAAACGAATATATGGAATGCCCCTACCTGATGCTTCTTCCACAATGGAACCTGTGCTTGGGCCAAGGCGATACTCTTCACGTATCTCCCTTAAAGCTTGTATGTCTTCGGAGAGATCATAATCCTTGCTATCTATGATTGCCTGTGCAATGGGTACACTTGCCTTTGCAGTATATATTCCGGCTTCGGCTTCCATATAAGCAAATACCACGTTGTATACGCCTTGCTCGCCGCCTTGTCGGGTTCTTCCAAATCCCACATTCATGCCTGCAACAGTTTGGAGCTCGAGCGCGATATGCTCTATTACATGACCCATCCAGGTTCCTTCTTCTACCCGGTGCAAAAATCCGCCCGGCCTTCCTTCAGAACAAGTGTGCTCATATAAGCCCGGAAAAATCTTCTGTAGTCGATCTTTGAAACCGGGAAGCTTATTTGTAGGGTATTCTTCCAATTGCTGCAAGTCAAGCTTCATTACTATAAGCTTATGGCGCCGAACAGACCAATAATTCGGTCCGTTCAATACCCGTATGTTCAGTATTTCCATTGATAAGTAATTAGCAATTGCATGAGATTGAATTTAAGGTTACTTCCCCCGGATTAATTTTTCCAACAAATAAATTGACCTTATTGAAATCAGCGATTGCTGAAGGTCTGCATTATCGTACATTTTATTTAAATTTTGCACAAATGCTTATAGAATCAGTTAAAAAAATTATATCTGGTGAAAACCTGTATAATGCTGCGTAATATTTTACCGTTGGATGCGCTGGAAATAAAATGGGAATTAATTTTTGAATAATGTCTATACCACCTAATTTCTAATGTGGAAATCATTTTGGTGTGAAACATGCATCTTATGAAGTTGATTAATTTTGTGTAACTTATTATATCATTAAATGAATAATCCGAAAGGAAAGCTAATTGCCATTGGTGGGGCAGAGGACAAAGGAACAGATCTTGAAATTGGTGTTATCCATCGCAATAATCTTAATTTTTTTGAGCTTGGCATTTTAAAACGGGTTGCCTTTGAAGCGGGAAATGCAGGCGCCCGCATTGAGGTGATCACTACGGCTTCCTCATCGCCCAAAGAAGTGGGGGTAAATTATCTTAATGCCTTTTCAAGGATTGGATATTCGAATGTTGGACATATGTCAATACGGGATCGTGATGATTCAAATAAAGAGGAATTTTTCTCACGGGTTGCGGAAGCAAACGCTGTGATGTTTTCGGGTGGCAACCAGTACAGGCTTACTTCTACCTTCGGTGGAACAGAAATCTTAAATCTTTTACAGGAACGATATGAGAACGAAAATTTTGTAGTTGCAGGAACAAGTGCCGGCGCAATGGCCATGTCAAATACAATGATTTATGAAGGAAACAGTGGCAGGTCGCATTTAAAGGGAGAGGTGAAAATTACAACCGGTCTGGGTTTCAGCCGACAGCTTATTTTTGATTCACATTTCGATAAGAGGGGGCGTTTTGCCCGTCTGGTACAGGCTATTGGTGCCAACCCGTCATGCCTTGGCATAGGACTGGGAGAAGATACTGGTGTTGTGATCATTGACGGAAAAATTGAGATCATTGGCTCTGGGATGGTTACAATAATAGATGGCCATCAGATCAGGCATTCAAACATAGCCGACATTCCTGAGGGCAATCCTATTTCTATAGAAAATCTGATAGTGCATTTTCTTACATCAGGAGACAGCCTAAATATCAAACGCCGAACAGTTGAAGTGAAACATGTAGAGGTGAAAGTGGAGGATTAAAAAACTAACGGCAATAATTTCGTTTATTGGTTCCCACAGTTTTACTTCGTTCTTCAGGTTCTTAATGATTTTGGTGATTATCATTAGTATATTTTTGTCAAGAAGATATTAGAGCAATTTTTATATCAATTAGGTTCTCTAAATCTTTTAGCGATAGATTGCAACCATCGCTTCTTCTCCGTTCTTACAGTAACCACGATACATGCCTGCCGAATTAAATGGCATCTCAATGTTTCCAAAAGAATCAATTGCTATTAAACCCCCTTCTGCCCCTAATTCTACAAGCTTGTGATTTACCACCAAGTCGGCTGCTTCTTTTAAGAGCATGTCTTTATATTCCATGAGTGCAGATACATCGTATGCAACCACGGCACGAATAAAATATTCTCCATGGCCGGTACATGATACAGCGCAGGTATTGTTGTTTGCATATGTTCCTGACCCAATAAGAGGGCTGTCTCCAACTCTTCCATAGCGTTTATTGGTGATTCCACCTGTGGAGGTACCAGCTGCCAGATTCCCCTGCAGATCTAATGCGACGGCTCCTACTGTTCCAAACTTCTTTTCACTTCCATGATCGAGTTGCATCAGGTCATGTGCCCTTGAATATTGCCATTGCTCATAACGCTCTGCAGTAAAAAAATAAGCATCTGTTTCAAAGGCAATTCCCCGCGAACGTGCAAATACTTCCGCACCGGAGGCGCACAAAAATACATGCTCTGAATGTTGCATCACTTCCTTTGCGAGGGTTATAGGGTTCTTAATATTTTTCACACAGGAAACAGCACCTGCATGCAAAAGCTTGCCATCCATTATAGAGGCATCCAGCTCGTGTTTCCCTTCGTGATTGAAGACGGCTCCCCGCCCTGCATTAAAGCATGGGTAATCTTCTAAAACCCGAACGGCAGCCTCCACAGCGTCAATGGCGCTTCCACCTTTCTCAATGATGACATAACCTGTTGCAAGTGCGTCTTTTATGCCCTGCTTGAGAACTTCCTCTTTTTCATGGGTCATTTTATCCTGAAGGATTGTACCCGCACCTCCATGCACCGCAATCCCGAATTTCTTCATATTGTAGCTATCGGTAAAAATAACCATTCGTCATCAGCGGTGGATGCGAATAATCTTTAATGTTACTAGCTTTGGTCTTATATCCGTATGTTTTACAATTCTCCATTCATATGATGGAGACCTCGATATAAAGCTTAAAGTCCCGGACGGAACCACAATTAATTTATCGAATAACAATGGGGGTGAGTTAGACGATTTCAATGAAACATGTGCAAAGGAAAATGCAGCCTCTGCAAAAACAGGCAGAAACGAATCCTTTTTGAAGTTGGTAAAGTTGTGATGTAGTTTTAAATCTATACCACCCTACAAAGAATTTTAATCAATTCGGGTGAAGAAATTTATAGGCCTGCCCAACCTTTTAGACATTTAGCATCATCATCTCATCCGTATTATCTTTTTACTGCATCCATTAACCTTAAAGATATGTTGGAAGGAAACTTCCTGATCTATCATAACTTTGCTCTCTATAAGGATTAAACGCAAAAAATACTTTTTGCTCGACTTTAAGATATCATGGAATACTTCATCATCTTTTTGTTGTCCCTTTTCAATGGTGTTTTTGCTATGGCAGAGGTTGCATTAATTTCCTCACGCAAAATACGTCTGGAGAAATTAGCCCGGCATGGTAACTGGAGGGCCAAAATAGCTTATAACCTTGCTAAGGATCCACACCGTTTTCTCCCCACCGTTCAAATAGGAATGACTGCTGTGAGCGTTATTGCTGGTGCGTATGGAGGCACAGAAGTAGCAGGTAGGCTGTCAGAAGATTTTGCCAGCGTTGCATGGCTCGGAAAGTATGCAAATGTGCTTGGTTTTGCAGTTACTATCATATTTACAACATTTCTCACTCTTGTTCTTGGTGAGCTGGTTCCAAAAACCATAGGAATGTCTCGGCCCGAAGTGATTGCAATGGCGCTTGCACCTATTATGCAGTTGCTCTATTATGTTGCTTCACCGTTTATCTGGTTGCTCAGCGTGTCTACTAAATTTATTCTTAGATTATTAAGGTTCAACCGGAAATCGGAAGATCCACCTGTCACCGAAGAAGAGCTAAAGCACCTGATAGAACAGGGGCGCCAGTACGGAATATTAGAAGAACAGGAGTCTGACATGATGCGAAGCATTTTTCGCACCGCGGATCGCAACGTAAGCACGTTGATGACACACCGTAATGATATAATTTGGCTCGAAGAGGGTTCCACAATAGACGATATACGAAAGCTGATAAATGAAAGCGTTCATTCAAATTTTCCTGTTTGCAATAAAAGCCTGGACCATATCATTGGAATTGTTTCTATAAAAGATATACTTATTCAAGTGAGTCAAAATAAACCGTGGAACCTTAATGAACTGGTTAAACAGCCATTATACATTCCGGAGTCTATGCCTGCAATGGAGCTTCTGGATACATTCCGCAAATCAGGAAACCATATAAGTCTTGTGATGAATGAATATGGGTCACTCGAAGGAATTGTTACGCTGCATGATGTGGTAGAATCAATTTTCGGAAACATACGCCTTACTGATCAGCATACACAGCAAGAAGCAGTTATGCGTACCGATGGATCATGGCTTATGGACGGAATGATGCAAACTCATGAATGGAGCGACCTCTTAAACATACATGATCTACGGGATGAGGAAATGGGAAACTATAACACTTTAGGGGGTTTTATTATGCATCATCTTGGCAAAATTCCAAAGACATCGGAGCATTTTACTTTTAGAAATCATTATTTTGAAGTAGTTGATATGGATGGAAAAAGGGTAGATAAGGTACTTGTAAAGAAAGAAGAATCTATTCTTATCGAATAGTTCGAATCTTGTTGAATAGTTTGAAGGCAAAAACTCTCCATCGATTATTATCTTATTAAAGTTTAAGGCAATGCTCCTTGCTCTGGCATTACAATAGCCAGGATGATATATAAGAGTAATCCTGAACCAAATACAAGAAAAGCAAATATAAATAGCACCCGGATAATAGTAGGATCCATATTGAAATAATTACCCAGCCCACTGCAAACTCCAAATATTTTTTTTTCTCCTTTCACCAATCGTTGTGCCATAAAATAAACTTTATCAGATCAAAAATAAAAACATTTTAGAAGCAGTTGAAAACAGCTTCATAAAATCTGCAGATAATTTTATTGACGGAATTCTTTCTGATCTTGAATGACCCCTGGCTCTATGCCATACTATGGTAAACTACAAGCACATCATCATCATCTTCCATCATCTCCGTAAGCTTAAATACATCTTCAGCTTCAGCATCTGATACTTCCTTTGTGTTTAAGGGCAACCATTGTTTTTCTGAGCTTACAGGCACGATTCCCTTCGATTCAAGCCCTTTTAACATAGATCCAAAATCACTAAACCTCGTTGTGATATAAATTCCATCATCCTCCGGCACAATATCTTCTGCCCCGAAATCAATGAGGTCGAGTTCAAGATCATCAAGGCTAATGCCTTCCCTGGCAATTTTGAAAACACCCTTCCGGTCAAACATAAATGATACTGATCCGCTGGTGCCTAGGCTTCCATTTCCTTTCGAAAAATACATTCTTATATTCGCCACTGTTCTTGTAGGATTGTCTGTTGCACAATCGATCATTACTGCTACACCATGAGGTGCATATCCCTCGTAGGTAATTTCCTCATAGTTACTCGAATCTTTAGAGGAGGCGCGTTTAATCGCTGCATCAACCCGGTCTTTAGGCATATTCACTGCTTTGCCATTCTGAATGGCCAACCGCAGCCTTGGATTATTTTCCGGATCAGCTCCTCCATTCTTTACAGCAATGGCAATTTCTTTACCGATCTTGGTGAAAGCCTTAGCCATTTTATCCATCCTGGCAAAGATCTTATGCTTCCGTTTTTCAAATATTCTCCCCATTGTTATTCGATAAATTAATTGTGGTTCCGTCCGGGACTTTAAGCTTTATATCGAGGTCTCCATCATATGAATGGAGA
>MWVX01000053.1_pt1 | contig 32153 bp, 32 predicted proteins | sample 1047311 | NCBI WGS metagenome assembly MWVX01 (sample SAMN06349984, study PRJNA376086) | soil metagenome | isolation source: MtG-4 sample Antarctic (ecotone) soil | place: Antarctica | collected 2015-01-13 | reverse complement strand
AATTCATACGTTCATTGCCTTCAAAACTGAAATCAATATCCTGTGCTGCAAGCTGTAATTCATTCCCGCTGATATTCAAAGCTACCTGGTTTGTGCTTTTATTACTGAACACGCTGATGCGGCGCAAGGCACTTTGAAATCCTGATTTATTTACAATAAGTTTGTAAGGATTGTCAGTAGGAATTACCACTTTATAATCAGGAAAGCGGGCATCTATCAGACGGCAACTCATATGTGTTGTTCCGTGTTGTACAAACAAATGATTGCTATTGTAATTTACCGTGATTTCGTCGTCATTATCTGGTAAAGCTGACTTCAAAAGGTTTAATGGTTTGCGGGGCACTATGAATGAGTCTTGATTGGGAGCGCTTACATCCGTACGCCTATACCTTACCAGCCTGTGCGCATCGGTTGCTACAAACTGCACCGCATCTTTATTTAATTCAAAGAATACCCCAGTCATAGCAGGTCGTAGATCGTCATTGCTGACCGCGAATATGGTTTTATTAATAGCAGTAATCAGCGCAGATGAGGTCATGGTAAAAGAGGTGGTATCATCTGCAGCAGGGGCTTTCGGAAAATTATCCGGATTCTCACCCATCACCTTATACTTACCATTGTCGCTTGTAATTTCTATTCCAAAATTTTTATCAATATTGAATGTCAATGGCTGGTCTGCAATATTCTTCAGCGAATCGAGCAGTATTTTAGCGGGTATACAAACCTTGCCAGTTTCTTTGGCCTCTATACCCAGGCTGATACGCATTACTGTTTCCAGATCAGTTGCCACTACAGTGAGCTTATCCTTATCTACTTCAAATAAAAAATCTTCGAGGATAGGAAGAACAGTATTGGCATTGATCACACCGGCTATTTGTTGCAGTTGCTTAAGCAGTTGAGAAGAAGAGACAATAAATTTCATCTTACAATATTATTAGGCTTGAGGCGAAACTAAGCAATTTTGAAGAACAGAAAGATAAGAAAAAGGCCAAGGATTTACCTTCACAGCACCACCTTCAGAGAAAGTTTGCAAGGTGTGAAAATCCTTTAAGCTTAATAAATAATTTTCGCTGCCGGGAGCAGGGGAGGCATTTTGATTCTATTGATCATCATTATGAGGGAACTCAATTATATCTCATTATCTTTTGAAATTATTGAGCAAGCAGTAGTAAATTCAGTTGCTAAAAAAAATCCCCTTGCAAAAAAAATATATTACCAAAGAGCAAGCCATTCAAAAGTTACATCACTATTGCAGTTACCAGGAACGCAGCCATTATGAGGCACAGCAAAAACTCTGGGAGCTTGGAATCAATAAAAGTGATCATGATGAAATCATTTCCCGCCTTATAGAAGAGGACTACCTCAATGAGGAACGTTTTGCTATAGAATTCGCCGGAGGTAAGTTCCGGATGAAGGATTGGGGGAAAAAGAAAATCTTTTATGCCCTGAAAGAAAAGCGTGTAAGTGAGTACAATATAAAAAAAGCTTTGCAACAAATAAATGATGAAGATTATCGAAAAATTATTGAAACGCTGGCTGAAAAGAAATGGGAAGAGTTGAAAGGCGAACAATACCTTGTAAGTAAAAAGAAAACTACTGATTATCTAGTGCAAAAAGGCTTTGAGTATAATTTGATAAGTGAAGTACTTGTCAACTTTCAAAAGTCTTAATCCGACTCCCGGAACTCTATATTATGCTGCCTGAGAAAAGCTTTAATGTTATCTACATGTACACAAAGGCCCACATGCAAAAAAGGTGAATTGGACACTTTTACTTTTTTACCTTCATGATTTATTTCTTTGTCTTTGACATCAAAACCAAGGTGCAGGTGATTGGTGGCAAACTGCATTCCATAAACCCGTCCTGATACATCAAACAATGGGCCCCCGCTTTGCCCACGCAAACCCGGTGTACTCATTTCTATACCCACTACATTTTGTGTCGGATCGCCCAAAAACCTGGTGACTATGCCATCAATCGGAAATACAGGCGAGGCCTGCAAGCCTGAAGCAGTCCACTCAATGTCGTCGTTCAGGGCGTTGTGTTGAAAGTTATTAAATTCAGGAAAAGGGAATCCGATTCGGCACAGATATTTTCCTTGTTTGATGGTAGTGCTGTCTTTCAAAAACCCTGCACTTGATTTATAAAGAATGTTGTTATAACCTTTAAATTCAAGTATGGCGAGGTCAAGGGTAGGATGCTCATGACACACGATCTGGTCTATTTTGTCGAAACAGTTGAGAAAATTATATTTCAGTTGAACAGTAATCTCCTTTGCGTATTTGTATTTTAATTCAAGCCCTTTCAAATGTTGGTTATGCTTTCCATCTTTGGGTAGCTTTTCTCTTTCTGTTTTAAACTTCAGAAAATTTTGATTCATGTTTTCTGCCGCGGCTATCATTTTAGCCACATGTTTACAAGTAATGGCCACCCCTTTATCGTTGACAAAAAAGAAAGTAGCGGAACCTGGCATGATCACACCTCCGTAGCTACGTGATATTGTATGCATCGGCCTGGTGAACTGCAACATTTTTTCTATTGCACTTTCAAACATTGAATGAAGTTAATCTCCTTTTGCGGTGCAATAAATTTTCCAGGGATTTATCGAAATTTGGATTTCTAAAAGAGTAAATTGCAGCTATGGCGGACATTACATTTTCAATAATTCAAACAAAACTTCATTGGGAAAATAAAGAAGCCAACTTAAGAACTCTTGAAGAAAAAATACGCGGTATTGAAGTGCCAACGCAAGTGGTCGTATTGCCCGAAATGTTCAGCACCGGCTTTAGCATGAATGCCATACAACTGGCGGAAACTATGACCGGGCCTACAGTGGAATGGATGAGGCTATTATCGGCAGAGCGTAAGATCATAATTACAGGAAGCCTTATTATTGAAGAAAAAGGCTTTTATTATAACCGGCTTATCTGGATGTTTCCTAACGGTCAACTCGGGGTTTATGATAAAAAACATCTCTTTGGGTATGCTGAAGAAGACAGATATTACTCCTCGGGAAAACAGCGTTTCATTCCATCTGTAAATGGGTGGAAATTAAATGGAATGGTTTGTTACGACTTAAGATTTCCCGTTTGGTCAAGGCAATCTCCTTCAGCAAGTAAAGGCGGAGAATTTGAATACGATGTTCTGCTTTATGTAGCTAACTGGCCAAAAAAAAGAAATACAGCCTGGAAAAGCCTGTTGCAGGCAAGGGCAATAGAAAATCAATGTTATGTGATAGGAGTAAACAGGATAGGTGAAGATGGAAAGGGTTTTGAATATTCCGGCGATAGTGCCGTAATAGATCCGCTTGGTGAATTTTTATACCATAAAGAAAATGAAGAAGATGTGTTTACAATAACCTTAAGCAAAAAACATTTGACCAATGTCAGGGAAAAGCTACCTTTTTTGAAAGATGCAGATCCCTTTGTCTTAATCAGTGAAAACGACCCGGTGTAATCCCCTTTTCTTTTATCAGCCTGATGGTTTCTTCCATTTTAAAATCAGCCTGCCGCCGGATAGCATCAGCTGTTGGTAAAGACTCTACATCGGGCATTACGCCATTACCCCTTTTTTCATTTTTATCAATTACGAGGCGAAATAGCGGCAATCGAAATCTTAGTTTAGTGATCGGAAGGGTCACATCCGGGATCAGCCAGGCATTATTTCCATAAGCACCACCCCCGGTTTCTTCACCCACAATAGTTATATTTTCCTGATTCTTTAATGATTTTATTAATAATGCTGAGGCCGAAAAAGTGTTACCGCCTGATAAGATATATACCTCGCCATCAAAATGATTATTGCGCTTGGGTTTGAAATATTTTCTTTCATAAAACCGAAAATGATACTTACCGTTGCTTTCTTTTCTTGTCATGAAGACCATAAAAAGCCAATTAAAAAAACGAAGCTGTTGGTAATGCCCGTATTTAGAATTTAGCCTTATAGCATAAAGTGAATCAGCAATCTTAAATGGTTTTTTGGTAATGTATTTTGTAAGCAGGTTTGAATTGGTCACACTCCCTCCTCCATTTCCACGAAGGTCTAAGACCAGGTTTTGTATCTTGCTTTTGTCAATTTTTTTAAAGGAGGAACTGAAAAATCGGCGGAGTTTTCCGCTGTTTGTAAAGGTGTTGACATTTAAATATGCAGTGCTTAAAGCTGTATCAATTGTTAAACTGCGCAAATTATTTTTCAGCCGTTTTTTGCGCTCTCTTTTGGTAATATTAGGTTTTTCCCGCTTCCTCTCCTCCTTCTTACTACTGTCAGAGGGGGGTGTATAAATGAATATTTTGCTACTGCCCTTTCTTCCTAATGTATCAATGTAATCAACAAGGAACGAAGATTTTTGACCAAATACTGAAAGGTATAAACTGCTGAAGGCGCCCCTATTACTCAGAGTCTGGTACTTATGCGTTAAGTTGTTTCCATCCGCTGATATATATTGAAAAAGTGAGTCTACAATACTTTGAATAGGCATTCCATCAATAGCCGTCAGAAGCGATCCCCGCGAAATAAATGAGTCCCTCCGATTTAAATTTTGTGTCACTACAGCTGTGTCTTTCCAAATTTTGAGGCCTAATGGAAATTGCCTCCGCCTCAGGTTATCATTAGCCTTTTCATAAGCTTTAGAGGAGCGGGCCATCGTATGGCCACACCTTATTTTTGATAATACATAGCTCAACACATTCCGAAATCGGGTTTCAGTAAGTGAGTCTCGCAGCATACTTCTTCCTTGTTCAAAATAGTACTCCATGCTGTCTTTCGGTGTGTACCAATACAGCCCGGGGTGTGAATCTTCCAGTATAGCCTGGAAAAGAGAATAATCATTTTGTAGCTGGTCGGGGGAGAGTTTTTTTATAGCATTTGATTTGCGCACAGCACAACTGCAGAAAATTAAAAAAGTTAAAGAATAAAAAAGAAATGTTTTCATAGCCGGCCCTTATCACTCACCAAATGCATTCCAACCTTGTGCAGTAAGAGGAAGTTTTTTTCCGCCTTTAGTAATGATAGTTTTACCTTCTTCTGCATTTGTAATATAACCAACTACACTGATATCGTCTTGCGGTTCTAATTTACTAAAGTCGTCCTGTGCTATAGTAAAAAGCAATTCATAATCTTCACCTCCACTCAGGGCACAGGCTGTAGGATCTAAATGAAATTTAAAAGCAGCTTGTTTTGTTTCATCCGCCAGCGGAATTTTATCTTCATATAAAACACAGCCAACTTCACTTTGCTTACAAATATGAAGAAGTTCGGAACTAAGACCGTCACTTACATCTATCATAGCCGATGGGTTCATATTTTTTTCATGAAGTAATTCTATTATATCTTTCCTTGCTTCTGGTTTCAGTATCCTGCCTATGATGTATTTTTCTTCTTCAAGATCGGGTTGTATAGCAGGATTTTCCCGGTATATTTTTTTTTCTCTTTCCAGGAGGGTTAAGCCCAGAAAGGCAGCTCCTAAATCTCCGCTTACGCAAATGAGATCGCCTTTTTTTGCTCCATTTCTGCGGATGAACGTATCAGGAGTAAGCTCACCGATCGCAGTACAAGAAATGATAAATCCTTTTTGTGAAGATGACGTATCGCCGCCTATGAGATCTACATCATAGAATGCACAGGCCGCATACACACCCTCATAAAATTCATCGAGGGCTTCCAGACTGAAACGGTTACTGAAAGCCAATCCTAAAATTATTTGTGTCGGCGTAGCATTCATGGCATAAATATCACTGACATTTACCACTACAGTTTTATATCCTAAATGCATTAACGGAGTGTACATAAGATCAAAATGCACACCTTCGATGAGCATGTCATTTGATATCACGGTTTGTTTTCCAAAATGGTCAATTACCGCGGCATCATCTCCCACACTTAGTATGGTAGAAGCATTTTTTATTTCAATGTTTTTCGTAAGGTGGTCTATCAGACCAAATTCTCCCAGTGTTGATATTTCAGTGCGCTCAGCCATTATTTTTCTAACGTTTCAATGTTTGTTTTTGTATCGGGATATTTTTAATTATTCTTGCCATCTATCCACCTTCTGAGCTCATTATGAATGAGTCCGTTGCTTGCTATTATTCCCGGCAGGTAAGGCGAAAAGTATTCACCATTGAGTTGTGTTACGTTTCCTCCGGCTTCTTCCACAATCAGGAAACCTGCAGCGCTATCCCATGCCTGGAGATAATGTTCATAAAATCCGTCAAACCGTCCGCAGGCAACCCAGCAAAGATCAATGGCAGCAGAACCTAATCTCCTCACGGGTATCCCTTTGCGAATGAAACGTTCAAATACCTGCAAGGGTCCATTAGGTTCGTCAAGATAGGTGTAGGGAAATCCAGTGACCAGGCATGAACTTATTACCTCTTTCTTTTTACTTACCTCAATTTTTTTATCATTTAAAGTGGCTCCTTTACCCTTTTCCGCTACAAACAATTCATTCATAAAAGGATTTAAAACAGCACCATATAGCATTTTGCCTTTGTGCTCCACCCCTATGGATACACAGCATAAGGGAATGCCATTTGCAAAGTTTACCGTGCCATCAATGGGGTCAATGATCCATTTGTATTCCGAGTCCTGGTATATTTCTCCCGACTCTTCGGTGAGAATATTATGTCCGGGATAATTTTTTTTGATCACATCTATAATAGCTTTCTCAGATGCATGATCCACTTCTGTCACGAGGTTATTTATACCTTCTTTATTCGAAATTTTAAAATCAAGATCTTTAAATCTAAGCATCTCACCTGCTCCTGCTTGTGCAGCTTCTATTAAAACGTTCCTGAACATGGTCAAAGATAAGAACTGTCAATTCGCCCCTTTTGATATTATATTTGATTGCATTGCAAAACTTTCCTGCTGTTGATGGTATCGGTAATCATAGTAAATTATAATGTAAAATTTTTTCTCGAACAATGCCTTTATTCACTCTACCGCTCTTCCACAGAGATAAAACCAGAAGTGATTGTAATAGATAATGCAAGCACTGATGGAAGCGTTGAATACCTGCGGCCCAAATTTCCATTTGTTCAGTTCCTTTCAAACAAGGAAAACGAAGGTTTTGCGAAAGCTTGTAATAAGGGAGCAGTACTTGCTAAAGGCGGCTTTATCCTTTTCCTTAACCCCGACACCATTATTGCAGAAGACACATTGAGTAAATGCATTCAATTTTTTAATGACCACATTGATGCGGGCGCTATTGGCGTAAAGATGATAGATGGCACGGGAAAGTTTCTAAAGGAATCTAAGCGCTCTTTTCCTTCACCATTCACCTCACTTTTTAAATTGATAGGATTGGCATCCTTATTTCCACACTCTTCCCTTTTTAGCCGGTATCACTTAGGCTATCTTGATGAAAATGAAAATCATAAAGTAGATGTGCTCGCCGGCGCTTTTATGATGATCAGTAGAGAAGCATTTGAAAAAGTGGGCTTGTTTGACGAGGATTTTTTTATGTATGGAGAAGATATTGATCTGAGCTTTCGAATGCAAGAATCCGGATATCAAAATTATTATCTGTCGGATACTAATATCATTCATTTCAAAGGAGAAAGCACAAAAAAAGGAAGCTTGAATTATGTACGCTTATTCTATAGTGCTATGAGCATTTTTGTGCGTAAACATTATGGAAGTTCACGTGCCGGTATATTCAATTTTTTCATTCATGCAGCTATTTGGTTTCGTGGATTATTTACAGCTATAGCCAAAGCTTTCCGGTGGATTGGCCTTCCAATTATTGATGCATCTTTGATTTTGTTATCATTTTTGCTTGTAAAAGAAGTATGGAGCCGGTTTGTACGTACTGAAATTAGCTACCCCCATCAGTTATTATTGACATTACTGCCTTTATTTACAGTTTTCTATTTGGTAGTGGCCTATTATGCCGGCCTTTATGATTTTAAATACCGAAAACATGTTGTATTCAGATCTACATTGATTGCCTCATGCGGACTTCTTATAGTGTATGCTTTATTACCTGAAGACTTACGGTTTTCACGGGCCATACTAACTATGGGTATTTTCATCGCTTTTTTATTGATCAGTATAGTAAGGGGTATCCTAATTAAAGCAGGGGTACTCACAAATAATATAGCCAATGAAAATCAACCTTACAGGCTGATTGCAGCCAGTGTTCAGGAATGTGCAGAAGTAAAAAATCTGATAAGTGAGCATTCGTTGGCTCCGAAAGTCATCGGTCGCATAGCTATAGATGGAGATGAAACAGACTCGGTATCCACTTTAAGGAATCTTGCCAGCACCGCCAGGGCTTTAAACGCCCGTGAGATCATATATTGTTTGGGAGAACTTTCCAGTATTCAAATGTTTGATTCATTAAAATCAATACAGCAAACGATTCGGTTGCGCTTTCACTTTTCGGGCAGCGGAAGCATTGTTGGCAGCGACTCCACAGGCACGAGCGGGGAGGTGATTTCTGCAGAGGTACCATTCAATCTCGCAAGACCATATGAGCGTAGGTTAAAAAGGTTAATTGATTTTATAATCGCTGTGTTTTTTCTTTTTTTGTTTCCCTTTCATTTTTTGTTTCAAAAAAAACCTATTAATACTATTTCGAATGCATGGTATGTTTTGCTTGGTAAATGTACCTGGGTGGGCTATTTTTTCCCACTCCTGCAATTGCCCTCATTGCGTAATGGAATACTAGGGCCAAATGGTAATGCAAAAGAGGAAATAAAAAACTATCCCGCTGAAACTTTGAAGATGATTGATTATTGGTATGCAAAGGATTATACCGTATTTCAGGACATAAAACTCATAATGAGAAATTATAAGCAAGTAGGGGTAAAATCGGCACCAAATCAAGACACATTAACTTTATAATGCAGTAAAGGAGAAGATGGCAAGAATAATTGATTTTAAAATACCGCGAAGCCTGGCATTGGCGCTCCGGTTTCCGGATTATGATCCGCTAAGCCAGCAAATAAGGGTTTTAAAAAGATTATTACTAAAAGCAAGATTTACAGAGTTCGGGCAACACTACAGGTTTGATGATATTTTATTGAGTAAGGACACTGGATCTGCCTTTCAGTCTCAGGTGCCGGTACATGATTATAACAAGATATATGAAGAGTGGTGGAAAAAAACACTCAATGGTGTACCGGATGTGGCATGGCCGGGCAAGATCAAATATTATGCACTGAGCTCCGGCACTTCCGATGCTTCCAGCAAATATATTCCTGTTACTCAGGATATTTTACGCAGTAACCGGGTGAATTACATAAGGCAGCTTTTTTCGCTTATGAGCTATACCCATCTTCCCCGCAATGCTGTTACCAAAGGTTTTCTTATGCTTGGTGGAGCCACTGATCTGGAAAAGGGTGCTGCAGGATGGTATGCGGGGGACCTCAGTGGAATCCTCATGAAAAACCGACCCTTTTGGTTTCAGACATTTTATAAACCCGGGGGGCGCATAGCAAAAATCAAGGACTGGAATGAAAAACTAAATGAAATTGTAGAAAAAGCGCCTGATTGGGATATTGGATATATAGTAGGCGTGCCCGCCTGGTGCCAGATGTGCATGGAGATGATCATTGCTCATTATAAGGTAGACTCCATTCATGATATATGGCCGAACCTTGGATTTTTCGTACATGGCGGAGTTGCATTTGAGCCTTACAAAAAGGGGTTTGAAAAAATGCTGAAAAAGCCTATCATTTACATAGAAAATTATTTATCCAGCGAAGGTTTTATCGGATATAAAGATCGTGAAGGGGCGGTGGGAATGAAGCTTATTATAAATAATAATATTTTCATGGAATTCGTTCCATTTGATGACAAAAATTTTGATGCAGATGGAAAGATGATTGATAATCCAACTGCATTAATGATACATGAAGTTGAAGAAGATAAAGAGTATGCCCTGTTGATCAGCACCAACGCCGGCTCCTGGAGGTACCTGATTGGCGATACTATCCGTTTTGTAGATCTTAATAGAAATGAAATCGTGATAACAGGGCGTACCAAACATTTCTTGAGCCTCGTAGGGGAGCACCTGAGTGTGGAGAATATGAATAAGGCCATTGAAAAAGTAATCCACGACTTCAATATATCTATCCCGGAATATGCAGTTGTTGGATTTCCTCACAACAACTATTTTGCGCATAAATGGTACATAGCCTGCAATGATGATATAGATGAAGAACTGTTGTGTAAAAAAATAGATCACTACCTATGTGTGTTTAATGATGATTATGCAGTGGAAAGAAAAAGTGCATTAAAACATATTTTCATTCAAAAATTACCGGAAGACGTCTTTTTAAAATTTATGGCCGGTAAGGGCAAAATCGGCAGCCAACATAAATTTCCAAGAGTGCTCAAAGGAAAAATGTTGCAGGATTGGAACGAATTTTTGGTGGTAGAAAATCTGAAAATAGTTGTGTAAATAACTTATTTGCAAAAATCGTATTGAGCGTTACTTGAAATTTACATGGCACAAAGCAATGCATTCTTTATTTTTATACCCATTATTAATTTTATAAAAAAATACAAATGATACGAAATGCAACAGCTGTTTGGAAAGGCTCCGGAAAAGAAGGTGCAGGTAAATTAAGTACTGAAAGTGGCGTACTTAGTGACACACCGTATTCATTCAAAGACAGGTTTGCTGATGGAAAGGGCACGAACCCTGAAGAATTAGTAGCAGCGGCCCACGCAGGTTGCTTTACTATGAAACTAAGTATAGTTCTGAATGAGGCAGGTTTTACATCAGATAGCCTTGAAACTAAATGCGATATTACTTTCGAAAAAGGAGTTGTTACAAAATCTCATTTAACGGTAAGAGGCTCCGTGCCAAACATAGATGAGGGGAAATGGAATGAATGTGTGAAGAAGGCAGAACAGGAATGCCCGATTTCTAAGTTGCTGAACACGGAGATCTCTTCAGAGGCTATATTGAATGCTTAAAAAAGAAATTGCTATAAATATTATTCCAGGCGTTTCAGTAAAAAATCTTTTTTGAATCTGAGAAAAACAGAATAAGCATATTCTGTTTTTTTATTCTTCAGATCGTAATAAGGATCGAGACGTAGGTCTAAAAAAACATTTTTGAACAATTGCTTATCATAAATGAAGCTCATAAATAAAAGTTGTCTTTCTTCTTCCCCATAGCCCGCTATTTTTTCTGAGATAGAACTATACAATGCACCTCCGCGTGGTCCATGAAATTTATTGCCTTTCCAATAACGGATATCGAGATCGAGGTTCCATTTGCTTTTGAAAATAAGAGCTGAATAAAATCCCTTGCCTTCTTTGTACAATTGTGCTTTCGTACCCGAAATGTCCCGGTAGTATGCAAAGTAGTTTTCGGTTCGCAGGGCCTGTAACCATGACGAATGATCCTTATTAAATTGCAGTGTAAAACCAACCGCCGTATTGAACAGGGATTCAACCGGGGTGTTTGAACTATCAATTTGACCCCCTTTATGCGCCACCATTGCCTGCATAGGAAGCTCCGCAATCATATTAGCGTTTTCAAAAAGCTTAAGGCGGGAACTGACCCCGGTAGTAAACTCTTCCGGGTAATTGGAATTTAATTCAATGGCTTTTTCCCAATCGATATAAAAATCCATCCACCAATTCTTTTTGTTTACGATTACTTGAACGCCCTGCTCTATGCGGTCCGAAATAACACTTTCGACATCATATATCGGTTCTACAAACCGGTGGTTCAATGATCCTTCCAGTGTGCCCAATAAAAGAGACAAGCTCTTTTTTTGATACCTGGCTGTAAATACAGGCTCTATCGTTAAGAATCCGGAACGTCCAAATTCCCGACGTAAAAAGATCCCTCCCTTCAAAACAAAATTTGAATTCAGTTGGTACTTGAATTGAGGAATAAACTGATAACCTAACAATGTATAACTCAAGGGTATCTTTCCAAAATATTCATAATTACGTAGGTAATTAAGGTTGTCTATTTCCAGAGTTAATTTGCCTGTATCTTCTAAACTTAAAGAAGCAGAATCTTTAAATATGGGATAATCTATCTGGCTGCTGGCTGGTTTTGACGTCAGGCAAACCAGAGAGCTCAGAATAAAACATTGGATTAGTCTTCTCATTGATATAGGAGTGTGGGGCAATATAGAGATAAATATAAAATATTGCTATCTTAATAAAAGGTGAATTATGGTTGACTATAATGTTGATTATGTTCTACAAATATTTTTCAAAATAAATAACTGTATGAACTCCCTTCTCTATTAAATGGAATTTTAAAACATAATCATTTAGGCACAATGTTTTCACATTTCAATTGCTCTTAATAATTATTATTTGACAATTTAAAACTTTCAATTATGTCAGACAATTCAAGAAATCAGGATCAAGGCCGATCAGATGAGGGATCTCAGGGAGGTAATTCAGACATGGGGGGCCAAGGCCAAAGCCAAAGCGGTGGTGGTGTCTCACAGGATGATCAAAACCGTGGCGGTGGGTCAGAAGGTGGTTCCATGGGAGGATCACAAAGCGAATCAATGGGTGGTTCACAAAGTGGATCTCAGCGAGGAAGTGAAGGCGGTTCAGAAGGTTGGGGAAGTGGTGGATCTGGGGGAGGAGGTGCACAAGGCAGTGAGCAGGGATCAGAAGGCTTAGGTGGACAAAGCCAGGGAGCTGCTGGCCAGGGTCACAGAGGTGTTCAGGGAGATATGCCCGGTTCTGGTGGTATGAGCAGTGGAGATTCAGGTCGCGGAGGCAGTTCTCAGTCAGGAGGCGATTCCGGTAGAAGTGGAGCCGGTGATTCAGGAAGCACAAATAGTGGTGCCGGCGGTATGTAATCTCCCGCTATATGAATATAAATTAATCTTACGCCCTGTACAAACGGGGCGTAATGTTTTTCGACCAAATTATTTTTTTGAAATGAGTTTATCTAAAAAAGAAGATAGCGGTAGCGAACGTCCTGAAGCATATCCAAAGCCCACGCAAACCGATACTCAAGTGCAAAATCAACTTGAGTACATTGACCAGGAACCGAATAGTTTTGAAAAAAAGGTAAGTGATACAAACGATGATGCCGCTAATAAAAATGATATAAAAAAGGAGTAAGGTGGGTCTTTATGCTCGTCGGAGTTGGTTCAATTGCTTGAAGCAGTCTTCACAACATAAAAAAAGGAAACGCATTGTTTCCTAAAAAATTTAAAAACTTTAGCTTAGGTCAATTCCAATTTCTCGAAAATACTTTTTGTAATAGAGGAGTAGTTCTGGCCGTTGCGTTTGCACGGATTTCGCGTTCTTTTTCTGCTATGTTTTGAAACATTTTTTCACTTACCATTCCTGCCATTATATTGGCAAGATCAAGGTTGAAGCGATTGCCGGTAAGAGATTGCACAGGCTTTATTATTTTATCCCATTGTGTATTCAGGTTATACTCATTCAGGGCATTTTGCATCACAGGAGTAATTGAGCGGCGAAGACTATCACCCACACTAGCTCTTAAATAATCAGTGGCTGAAGTGCCGCCGGTTTTTATAATACGCATAGCATCTGTCAGTTTCATATTGCTAATTCCATTTACAAAAATAGGAACTGAGTTGGTCGCTGTTTTTTCAGCAGCCATACTAAGCGTTGTTGTAAACCGGTCTATTTCATTGGTCAACCCTAACTGGTTCAGTGTATTCAGTGCTTTTCTCATGGGTTCCGGAAATACGGTTGCAAGAATCATTTCCTTGCTGAATGCACCTGATATACCACCATTACGGGTGCCTATCTGAAGAAGCTGTCGAATGGCGTTTGCAGCATCAATTTCATTAAGCATATACCCATTTTTCAAAGCACCGCATGAAAAAGACATGGGGATTAAAATACTTAATAAAACAGGGAGAAGAAGTTTTTTCATAGTAAATTTTTTAATTATTAGTTATAGCTGGTAGCTGTATTTATGAGGACGACAAAAACAGGGCTGAAATCAGTTCTGGTTTGTTAAAAAACTTTTCATTTTTTGGAATGTTAGCTTTCGTAATGACACTAATCTTATCCATCGCACCTAAAAATTCATCTCATCAGCACTAGGTCCATAACTACCCGGAATGGGGATATTCAATAAACGAAGAAACACACCAAGCTGTGCACGGTGATGAATGGTTTGTGCAAATGAATGACGTATCACCTCATACTTGGTCATGGTGCTGTAGATCTGTTCTCCGTTGCGCAATACCCATGATGGCCATAAGTCATCTTCCTTTGCACTCTGTAAAGCTGCTTTCCCCTCCTGCAAAGACTTCTCAAATATCCTGATCAAATCGCCAGAATCATTGGCTTCTGTTGGTTCATATGGCATTGTTGCAAAATCCAATTCTGATGTAGTGAGAGCCATTTTTAACCAGGAGGGCAATTCGGCAATATGCACAGTAAGACTTTTCATGTTCATGCTTTTCTCGTGGGGTTTCCAATCCATTTTATCAGAAGGCACACGTTCCAGCATTTTTCTTGTAATAGCTGCTTCTATTTCTAATTCCTTTGAAAGCAATGCAAGAATAGGCATATATAAAACATTTTTGTTGATGCAAAATAAGCACAGCAGGTCAAATTAATCTCTGGATTTATTATTAGATATTATTCCCTTTGAATATCTTTATAAAAGCAGGGTACAATTTATATCTGACATAAAGCTTAAAAAAGTGTATAACTTTCGAACTTCACCTGTTCGAAATAAAAAGTAGTATATGAAAATAATAGTTGTTATCTGCACTGTATTACTAGCTTTTATCAGTTGCGATACAGAAAGCAAAAAAAATCCATTAAAAGGTAAATGGCAGATCATACACATACAGGATGATAATGTAAGCAAGGAAGATCTTTTTGATCTCAACTACAAATTTGATCCGGCAAAGGATACCACTAAGGCTCATTTAAATTTTATTAATGACAGCACTTATGTCATCAGTAATCTTATCTCAGATGAAGATGAAACCAATTACTACGAATGGAAAGGAGATACTCTTTTTACGAACCGGGAACGGGAAGGATACCTCATTAAAGGACCCGAAAATAAGGATACTATGGTCCTATACAACAGGGAAGAGGAGTTGAGCCTTACGCTGGTGAAGAACTGATTAGTTTTAATTCACTTTTGGGCATCCATATTTACCTTTTCTTCCACCACCACCCATTCCTCCGCCACCCCCATTACCCAGGCGGTAAGAAAATGTGAAACCTGTAAAATAATACCAGTCATTGCCAATATCGGTGCTGCCTCTGAATGTGCCCTCTGCAGGATATGGTGTCCCCGTTTTTACCTCATTTCCTCTAAAGGCAAGGTCAACGGCCTGTTGCGATCTGTTGGTAAATAATGAGTTTTCATCTACGTATGTTCCACTCACATCATCTAGGTAATCTGTTAACGTTTTTCTCATGCTCACTTCAACGCCAATGCGGAAATTATCAGTCAGTGATAATTTAACTCCGCCACCAAAGGGAATAGCAAATTGCGAAAGCCTGTAATGCTCCTTCCCTGCCATAAAACCCTGGCCCTCGGTACTTAAGGGCTGCAGATACACTTTTTGATTGGATGTATCGTATGTGTATGGATTGAAATGAAAAAAAGCTATACCTGCAAATATATATGGGCTCAGCAGGTGTTCATTGGGATTGAGAATATAGTAGCCTCCACCCAGCATGACATCAGTGATGGAGGATGTAAAGTTTAAATTTCTATTTACCTGATTAGAATCGCCTTTTTTATCATCGGCATTTATCTTTCCGATTGTGAGCCCCCCCCGGGCAAAAAACTTATCTGTGATCTCATATTCTGCACCAATTCCAAACGCGGCCTTTGGCTGGCGAAGGGTAAACTGTTTACCGCTGCTTGAATTATATTGGAGGTCACCTTTATAATTAGCAACTCCTGCAAAGAGATTTAAATGAAGATTTTGAGAGTGGGAGCTTATGCTGAGAAATAGTAAAAAAATTAAAAGTAATTTTTGGATTAAATGGTTCATCATTAGAGGTTATAGAATTCAATAAACGCAAAATCCCCGCGGGTATTGGACAAATATATTTTTATTTTCTGCTAATCGCAATCAATAAAGAACATTAATAATAAACTGAATTAAATTGTTTGCTGGTGAATGAAGTCCCGAATCAAGTTTGGGTTAACCAGGCAATTGAAAGTTTAAAAGTAGTACATCAGCTTACTTAAAACATTAAATCCTTTACTTTTTCCTTGTCTTCTTTTTCTTTATTAAGGTCGAACATAGTCCCAAAGACATGATCCCAAATAGTGGTGCTAACCCCAAAACCTTTGCCTTCGTCTTTGTAATGATGCAGGTGGTGATTGCGCCAAAGTGGCTTCATCCATTTGAATGGTGCATTCCATGCATGAATGGCATAGTGCATTGAGCCATACATGAGGTAACCAAACATAAAACCCGGAAAGAATACAAAAACATAATCGCCCATTACAAGAAACATCAATCCAAAAATGATAGCTGATAAGATTAAACTGGGAACAGGAGGCATGAACAAACGTTCGCGGTCGCGGGGGTAGTGATGATGCGTTCCATGCATAACATAAACGAAATTCCGGCAACGTTCACTTTCTGCAACTATATGAAAAACCCAACGATGCATGATATATTCAAAAAGAGTCCAAAACAGACCGCCTGTGATGAATAGCATGGCAATACGGATGGCGTTCACATTAAAAGTTTGTGCTGCAAAAAGCGGAAAGCCTATAACCACTGGTAAATACATGCCCCAAATCACCAGGGGATGCGTTTTGGTAAGCATTTCCAATACGGGATTCTTAAATAGCTGCGCCTGCCCCTTGTTATGAATTTTTTCAAACTTCATATATCCATCATTTGCTCATGTAAAAATACAACCGGAAATGAAATTCAGGGTTATGCTTTGTTAATCTTGCCATTTGACTTAATAATTCATTTATTCTCACTGGTTTATAACCTTTTATTCTCAGCCATTGCAATAAAGCCGTCAGCTGATGATAAAATTTATCCCGTCTGCCGGGGCCTGCACCTATGTGTAACAGTAAAATAAAACATTCAGAACCGAAGATGATTTTTGTTCATATTCAATAATAGAATTCCATATAACTGCGGAAGATCGGTAGTTCCTGCCCTTGCCTCTGTATAATCTGTATGGCTCAATCGGCCCGGCGTAAAATTGATCAGATGCAAGCCATGAGGTTCAATTTACATTAAACTCGTGAAGCTCCCTCTCAAATGTTTGCGGATTTGCCGGGAAACGAATGATGAGGAAAAGTAATAATGCTGTCGAAACCTCTAAGAGCTCTGCTCGCTTGCCATGAGGCATTGCTTCCGTAACTGCAAATGCGAGTACAAAAAAAGCTATGTGTAACCACTTAGGGAGTGGAATACCCCAGTTACGTACCAGGTTTTGCATCCATTTTTTTCTACGGTATAAAAAAGGTATGAGCAAAATATAAATAGCAAGAACTGCAGTCAGGAGAAATGAGAAAATCCACATATTCACTTTGATACCTCCTAATACAAGGTTATGAAAATTGGTTTCACCCTGCGTATTTTTTTCTTTGAAATAGTCCGGAGATTCTATACCAAGAATACGCTGGCCCCAGGAAATTTCTTCTCCAGCACCGAAGAAAAAAATTATTCCTAATAGAAGGCTTACCAGTAAAAAAGTCCAGTGACGGTTTTTTCGTAAACTGAGTGCCCGGTTGAAACATGTGTAAGAAACAAGCAAGAGCGCCACAACAGTGAGCCATTCTATTTCACCGTCTTCACGAGTATATTGCCCGAATGAAGCAATATCATAAAAGCTCAAAATAATACCCGTTATAAGTATTATGACAATGAGCATAAAAACAATGAACTCTGTTGCAGAAATATTATTATTTAATCTATGTTCATTTTTTGAGCTCATGTAGTGCAGGCAAACATGCTCTTTTTTTTGCAAAAAGATCAAAAATATTATTGGCTAACTTCGCCGCCTTTAACCTTCATTTTTAGCTATGAAACTGGTAAGTTATTTAAAAGATGAGCAGGATAACCTCGCAGTATTGGTGGATGGCTTATTGTACGATATGGAATCCCTGCATCCTGATCTGCCCACATCCATGAGTTTATTTCTTGCATACTGGGAAGATGTATTACCCGTGGCTGAAGAAGGTGTGCGTATGATAGAAGAAGGACGTATTGCAGAAAACAAAGGTGTGCCCATTGAGTCAGTACACTTGCTTGCGCCTGTACCTTTTCCTTCCTCTTGCAGAGATGGGTATGCTTTTCGCCAGCATGTAGCTGCAGCACGGCGCAATCGCAAAGTGGAGATGATCCCCGAGTTTGATCAATACCCGATTTTTTATTTTACTAATCACCACAGCATACTTGGGCCAGGTGATGCAGTATGCATGCCTGATCATTTTGAAAAACTGGACTTTGAACTGGAAGCTGCTATTGTGATTTGCAAAGGGGGGAGAAATATAAAAGCGGAGGATGCGGATGAATACATCGGCGGCCTACTGATCATGAATGACCTGAGCGCACGGCGGTTGCAGATGGAAGAAATGGTGCTGAACCTGGGTCCCGCAAAAGGAAAAGACTTTGCTACTACTATAGGTCCCTGGCTGGTAACACTTGATGAATTGGCTGAATATGAAATAGAACCAAAAGAAGGGCATAGAGGAAAAAACTGGAATCTAAAAATGACATGCACAGTAAATGGGGTGCCTGTAAGCGAAGGCAATCTTGGTGACATGGACTGGACCTTTGCCGAGATTATTGAACGTGCATCTTATGGTGTTGATCTGCATCCGGGTGATGTCATCGGCAGTGGCACCGTAGGTAAAGGCTGCTTCCTCGAACTGAATGGAACCGGTAAATTAGAAAACCCTGAATATGCAGAGCAATGGTTGCAAAATGGTGATGTGGTAGAAATGGAAATTGATGGATTGGGAATGCTTGCCAACAGGATAGTGGCAGAAGATACTGAGTGGAGTATTTTGAAGCGAAAGAAGAATGTTTGATTGACCTTCCTATAGGATTGATTTTTAAAATAGAAAGATAAACATGCATCAAGGTTTTGTTTGCATGTGTTGTAAGTATCAAGTGAAAACAAACATCGTTTAGCTTTCCTTTATTATGATATTCAAGCTTGATGAATTAAAGCCCTCGGAAAAGCAATATTATTTGCAACATGTGATTGCACCACGGCCTATCTGCTTTGCTTCTACGATCAATAAAGAAGGGATTGCGAATTTAAGTCCCTTTAGTTTTTTTAATATTTTTTCGTCCAATCCACCTGTTGTTATATTTTCTGCTGCACGTCGGGGCAGAGACAATACCACCAAGCATACATTGCAAAACGTATTGGACGTACCTGAAGTCGTGATCAATATTGTTACCTACGATATGGTGCAACAGACCTCGCTTACCAGTTGCGAATATCCTGAAGAAATAGATGAATTTTTAAAAGCAGGATTTGAAAAAGAAAAGGCTACTATGGTGCGCCCACCCATGGTGAAAGAGGCAAAGGCCAAACTGGAATGTAAAGTAACAGAAGTAAAATCATTGGGAGAGATTAGCGGTGCGGGGCAATTGGTGATCTGCGAAGTAGTTTGCTTACATATAACAGACAGCCTGCTGGATGAACATAAAAAATTTGACCAGCAAAAATTAGAGCTTGTAGCGAGGCTTGGCGGCGATTGGTACAGCAGGGTTACTCCCGATGTAATGTTCAAAGTGCAAAAACCAAATACGCTTTTAGGAATCGGAATTGACACCCTTCCTGCAAGCATCAGGCAAAGCAAAATTCTTACAGGCAATCACTTAGGCCAATTGGCTAATGTACACGAAATGCCTGTTGTACTTCCTTCCTTTGATGATGAGCATTTAAAAAATATCGTGCAGTATTATTCCATCAATCCTGAGGATTTTGAAAAAGAGATTCATCTCTATGCTGTTAAACTGCTTGATGAAGGGAAGGTAGATGAGGCTTGGCAGGTATTGCTGGCGGTGGAGAGTGTGTGATGTTCAAAAATAATTTGACAGAGCTTTTGATGTAGCTCTTATTTTATGATTTATTACTTAGCTGCATTACTACTATTAAGCCTCTGTTGTGTCACTCCCTTGTACGTTCGGTAATTCTATTCATCTGTGATTCCTGAATCAAGGGGGTCGAGATTATCCAGAAATAATTCAATTCCATTGTTCAACATACCTTTCATCCGATGATTTCGGATTGCATACTTCAGAGAAATTTTTACCTGTTTTGGTAAAATTTTGTACCAAAGAAAGCAATCTTCAAATAGAAATGACCTATTGTTTTCTACTGATTTTAGAACAGCTAACCGTTATCACATCCATTTTTTATTTTCATGTTCAATTTGGTATAAACTGTATTTCATTATCTCTCGCTTTGGTTCGTGTTCCGCACGAACCAATCTCAAAGTTTCGGTTATTGAACATGAGAAAAAATATAAAATTCTCTCTACCTTCAAACCAAATTTTAAGCTATGACACTAATAGGATTTTTGGTTCTCTTAATAATAGCTGCAATATGCGGTTCGGTAGGTCAGTCATTAGCAGGTTACGACCTGGGTGGATGCCTTGTATCAATAGTTGTTGGTTTTATTGGGGCATATCTTGGTTTATGGATTGCCGGTAAAATGGGATTGCCGGAAATTTGGACCATATCTATTGAAGGCAAACCTTTTCCTGTAGTATGGGCAGTAATCGGCTCAGCATTGTTTACTATTATTGTGGCGTTAATTCGAAGAGCAACGCTGGGGCGAAGAAGGATGTAGTGAGGAAAACATTATTCCTGATTTTGGCTACTTCACTGGTTTATGTCACTCGAACCTCACATCCATTTTTTATTCCCATGCTCAATTTGGAATAAACTGTAATTCATGATTTGCTGCGCTGCTGCAAGGTCAATATATGGAATTTTGACTGGACCTGCGGCAGTATCCAATACTATGGTTGCAAGATTTTTACTTCGATGATGGAGCGACTGATTTAAAGAAACATTTTGAATTTTATACCATTTCAACAATAGCTTTCCTATGCCCCATACACTATCATTGATCAATAATGCTTCATGACTGGTGGATAGTTGAAATTTCTTTTTATATAAAGAGGCTGAAACTCCAATATAAAATGAAAACACCAGGAAGAATAATGAATACAAACCCCACCACTGCCATGTGATGGCCATTGCTATTACAGCAGGCATCAACCCTGCAAATAGAAAACGTCTCACCACATAAGATGGATGAATAGAAACATTGCTTACTTCCATTTGAGCTGATAAAGAATAGTAATGCTCTGTTAGCAAAGGGATGTTTTCACTATTTGTAACAGGCACATGCACACGCATTTTAGCCTTCATTTCTTCAGTGCCCGCAACAGCATATTCCATCATATACAGGCCCAGTTTTTTCCTGATCCAGTTTGCCTTCCAGTTGATGAATTGAATTTTTTCAAAACCAACCATGCGTTCCTTTACATTCGTTAAACCTGAGCGTATAAAATAATCCGTTGCCCTGTGAGCGAGTGTAAAGTCGTAATACTTAAATATGATTCTTGCAGAAGAAATAATAATGGTAATGAACAAAACGGATATCGTTAAAAAAGTAATAACAGGGAATGTTTTAGATGAAAAAAAAGTAGCTTCATCGGGCAGAAAAGGAAGATTGATGTCTTTGATATTATCGTACATGCCAATAACGAATGACAGCAGTATAAAAAACGCTTCTACATGATTTGCCGAAAGACTAAGCTTCAATAAATCCTTCCCCGAAAGCTTAATGATCGGAGTGAATGTAGGTGTATTAATCTGATCTTTATTTATTACCCCCTCTTTATTTTCAAAAAGCTGTGCTTTCAATGCTTCAGCCATTGGCTTGGTTAGTGAATCAATACTTGCTTCCGTTTTTCCCGATCCCGCTGTATCAATGCCCACTTTTACGATGCCTAATGCCTTATGCAGAAAACTCTCTTCAATATTTACCGTTTGAATCCGGTGTAATGGTATTGTGTGGGTTTCTTTTTTCAACCATCCTTTTTTAATAATCAACTCACCATTAAGAATATAAAATCTAAAATAAATAAATTGGATAATGCTTCCAACAATTGCAAATAAGGACAAGCCTGCTGCTATCAAAGCGTACCTTTCCGACCTTCCGGGCTTGGCATTGAAGATCATCAGCAGTAAGAAAGGCCAAACTGATTTTGATACCTGCCAAAGTGTTTTTACAAACACGATGGCTAATCCCTTTATAGGTTGCCGCTGTGGCCTTTCCCAATCAATGAGATTCAATTGCTCCATTGATCTTATTTAATATAAATTGACGTAGTTGTTCTGCTTCTTCCTGTAGCAAGCCTGGAATTCGCATATCAGCTCCAGAAGCACCAGCAGTATATAAAATAAGTGATGCCAGCTTACGGCTCCTTTCCACGGGACCGGAACTGATTGTACAGTTCTGTATTCTGTTGAATGGGCAAACTTTTAAAGTACGAATTAGCCAGCCCTTTTGGTAAATCACATCATGCTCTCTAACAGCGTAAGCTCTGAAAGGAAATGATTTTTCCTGCAACCATCCATAAGGAATAATAATGGCAAATGCCGCCGTGATAATAATCCACCACCAGGATGTTTTGAAAATAGATGGAACAAAAACAAGCAATGAAATGACAACAAGGGTTAAGAAAAGTGATGTGACCGACCATTCGATACGTAGAAGTTTTAAATAAGAGGGATGAATGGGTTTCAAAACAACCTGTTCTGCTGCCGGAAGTAGGGATAGATCAACTGCAGTGTTAATAAAGGGCATGCACTAAAAGTAATTCTTATTGCAAAACAAAAGGCATACACACAATGTACACCTTCCATTAAAAAAAATAAAAGTTAGAATCTTGAACCTGCCGCCCAGCCAAATACTTTTTTCAGGATCTCAGTGGTACGGGCTACCGGATTTGATCGGATATTGGCTTCTTCTTTTCCAATTTGATCAAACAAGGCATCTACAGCTTTATTGACAACATAAGATGGAAGATCAGGATTAATTTTATTTAAAGTAGTAGGAAATCCATTATAGGTATTTACTACATCGCCATAATATTTAGTAGCGCTGAATTTATCAAGAGAGCTTTTTATAGTGGGCGTGAAAGCAGCCACCAATCTATCTGTTGTTTTTTGCCTGAAATATTGTGTGGCTGCATTATTTGGTCCTTTAATAATGTTGATGGCATCGGTGATCGTCATTTCGCGTATGGCATCTACAAAAATGGGGCGGGCATATCCTACGGCATCTTCTGCAGATCTATTGATTTGCAATATAGCTTTATCCACCATTCCACTCATTCCTATTTGACGCAAGGTGTTTTCGATTTTTTGCGCTTCAGGAGGCAGCAATAGTTTATAAAATTGATTACCAAAAAAACCATCCTGCTTATTGAGCAAGCTTATCCCTCTGCCCACACCCTGGTCTAAAGCCTGTCGCATAGCTTCTGATGCTTCGCTTTCTGTTACAATACCCGGTATGGCCCCGCCATAGGTAGGTAGTTTTGAAATGACATCACAGGATAGTAATCCGATGCAGATAAAAAAAGAAAGTATATAAGTTTTCATTTGATAAATATATTTAGCAGTAGTTTTCCAAATAAAGGGCCAAAGATGGTTTCAAAGAGTTAACCTGTTGCCGGAGCAAAGATTGAATAAGCTTATCACCGCAACAATGAAATAAGATTTCTCCCTCCTGCCATGAAGTTCAGGATGTTTACTTTTGCCCTTTTTAAGATTTATTATGCAAGCATCACATTTATCAGAGCAGGAGACGATACGAAGAGAAAAACTGGCAGAGCTTCATAGATTGGGCGTTGATCCTTATCCTGCTGCACTTTATCCTGTTAATAATTATTCCGCCTCCATTAAAAATCTTTTCAAAGATGACGATAAAGATGAACTCGCTGACGTATGCCTCGCAGGCCGCCTAATGAGCCTGCGGGATATGGGCAAGGCTTCTTTTGCGGAATTACAGGATTCAAAAGGCCGCATACAGATATACGTACGTAAAGATGATCTCACAAAAGATGGCGATTCTTCTCAATATGATGCTGTATGGAAAAAGCTGATGGACATTGGTGATTTCATCGGGGTAAAAGGATTTGTATTTCGTACAAAGCTTGGTGAAATATCAGTGCATGTAAAAGAGCTCACGTTTTTGGCTAAATCACTTCGTCCCTTACCCATAGTCAAAGAAGCCGACGGTCAAACATTCGATGCTGTCACTGATCCTGAGTTCAGATATCGTCAGCGCTATGCCGACCTGGTGATTAATCCGGCACTGAAAGAAACATTTGTGAAACGCACAAAGCTGATCAACTCTATCCGCGAATTCTTAAATGAACATGGTGCACTTGAAGTGGATACACCTGTATTGCAAACCATTCCAGGTGGTGCTGCTGCAAGGCCTTTCATCACTCATCACAATGCGCTGGATGTTCCTTTTTATTTGCGGATCGCTAATGAATTGTATCTGAAGCGGTTGATAGTTGGTGGTTTTGACTGGGTATATGAATTCAGTCGCAATTTCCGTAACGAAGGGATGGACCGTACGCACAATCCGGAATTTACCATACTTGAATTTTACACGGCTTATAAAGATTATCTCTGGATGATGAATGTAACTGAGCGGTTATTAGAAAAAGTAGCAATAGAAGTAACGGGCAGATCCGAAGTGCAGGTTGGGGACCCTTCGGCTTCATACAAAACAATTTCATTTGAGGCGCCTTTTAAAAGAATTTCTATTTATGATGCCATTCAGGAGCATACCGGATTCGATGTAGGTGCACTGGATGAAACAGGCTTAAGGGATGTGTGCAAGCAAATTCATCTCGATGTAGATCCGAATGTCGGTAAAGGAAAGTTGATAGATGAAATTTTCGGTAATCGTTGCGAAGCACATTATATACAGCCCACATTCATCATTGACTATCCGGTGGAAATGAGTCCACTTACGAAAAAGCACCGCAGCAAGCCTGGTTTAGTTGAGCGCTTTGAATTAATCATAAATGGAAAAGAAATTGCCAATGCGTACACGGAGTTGAATGATCCTATAGATCAAAAAGAGCGCTTTGAAGAACAGATAGCCTTAATGGATCGGGGCGATTTAGAGGCCATGTTTATTGATCACGATTTTTTGAGGGCACTCGAATATGGAATGCCTCCTACTTCGGGCATTGGAATAGGCATTGACAGGCTTTGCATGCTGCTGACAAATCAATCATCTATACAGGATGTTTTACTCTTTCCGCAAATGCGGCCTGAAAAATCTGATTCTGACCTAGTCGCAGAGAATTGAAATATGAAAGTAACAGGTTTTACATTTATTAAAAATGCAGTCCTCTATCAATACCCAATTGCAGAAGCTATTCAATCAATTTTACCCCTTTGTGATGAATTAGTGGTGGCAGTAGGTGATAGTAATGACGGTACAGGAGATCTTGTGCAAACGATTCATCCTGATAAAATAAAAATTATTGATACAATTTGGAATGATAAATTATTGAAAGGAGGTGAAGTGCTGGCAGCTGAGACCAATAAAGCTTTCGGGGCAATTGGAGCAGAGAGCGACTGGTGTATTTACATCCAGGGCGATGAAGTAATGCACGAAGACGGTCATAATGAAGTATACAATGCCATGGAGCAATGGAAAGGCGACAAAAAAGTGGATGGGCTCCTATTCAACTACCACCATTTTTATGGATCTTATGATTATGTTGGCGTTGCATCTAATTGGTATAGAAATGAAATCAGGGTAATTAAGAATAACAAAAGTATTTATTCTTATAAAGATGCTCAGGGGTTTCGGAAAGGGAACAATGAAAAGCTGAATGTAAAAAAACTGAAAACTTATATTCATCATTATGGATGGGTACGTGAGCCTCAGGCAATGCAAAACAAGTTGAATAATTTTGGAGGTTTATACCATGGAAAAGAGTGGACAGAAGAAAGAAAGAAGACCTTTTCCGGGGAATTTGATTATTCAAAAATAAATGCGTTGAAAAAGTTTAGCGGTAGCCATCCCGCAGTAATGCAGCAGCGCATACAAAAGATGAACTGGGCATTTGATCATGATCTTTCATATAATAAAATGGAATGGAAAGATCTTTTTAAAAATGGATTAGAAAAACTTACAGGCAAGCGGCCATTTGATCATAACAACTTCCGGATCGTTTAATCCAAAAACAAATCGGTTTGCAGGGACTTGTCAGGATTCACTGCATAGGATGAAAAGTCAGTTATTCCTTCATTTTGCAATACTTCTTCGTCAATAAAAAATTGTCCTGTATGTTCTCTTAATGATCTGGAAAGAATTGCAAATGCGGCATTAGCCACGATTTCAGGTTTCCGGCTTTTTTGGATCAGGTAATCTCCTCCTAAAAGATTTTGCACAGCAGCAGTGGCAATGGTTGTTTTAGGCCACAATGCGTTTACAGAAATTTTATCCTTTTTTAATTCTTCAGCGAGGCCAATTACGATCATGCTCATACCATATTTGCTCATGGTATATGCCAGGTGCTGGCCAAACCATTTGGTGTTTAAATTTAAGGGTGGAGATAAATTCAGAATATGTGCGTTGGATGATTTTTTTAAATGGGGAATACAGGTTTTACACATCAAAAAAGTTCCTCTAACCTGGATGTCATGCATCAGGTCGAAGCGTTTTGCATCTGTTTCCAGAGTGGTTGAGAGGCTGATGGCACTTGCATTATTGATTAAGATATCTATTCCACCAAATGTTGCTGCGGTTTTTTCTACGGCTACCTGTATTTGTTCTTCATAACGAATGTCACATGGCAGTGGCAAGCACCGGACACCAAGTGCTTCAATTTCCGCAGCCACTGTATAAATGGTGCCTTCAAGTTTGGGGTGAGGCTCAGTTGTTTTTGCAGCTATGGCAATATGGAAACCTGCTTTCGCAAGTCGTAATGCAATTGCTTTCCCGATGCCGCGGCTACCACCTGTAATGAGAGCAGTACCCTGTCCCCCGGTGGAGGAACTTTGATCTATTTTACTTTCTTCTTTTTGCATTTTTGCTTGAATATTAAATAGATACTCCAGACTTTTTTTAAATAGTAAGGTCACTTACTATCTATTTCATAGAGCTAAGCTTGATTTCCTTTGATACAGAGTAAGCCCTGTAAGTATATAAAAAAATGATCTAAGATATAATCAAAAAAATATGCCTAATTAAATCTAAGTTCCCCCTTCAGGGGCAGGGGACGGGGCTTTAATATTCCGGCAACACCGGTTTAGTCTGCATGATGTCTTCGATCTTTTGCATTACTTCAGGCGTAAGCTTAGGTAACATATCCAATGCTTTTAAATTTTCAACCAACTGTTCCTTTTTGGTAGCCCCTAAAATAGCAGTTGTCACATTGGGATTTTTAATTGTCCATGCAACTGATAAAATAGCTACTGATGTATCCAATTCTTTTGCAAAGCCTGTAAGTTGACGCACCCTGTTTAATTTATCTTCTACTACCCAGCGATCCTTTAACCAACTAAACCCCTCAAGGGCAAAGCGGCTGCCTTCAGGTATTCCTTCATTATATTTACCAGACAATAATCCTGATGCGAGAGGACTCCAGATGGTAGTACCCAGGCCAACTGTTTTATAGATCATCAGAAATTCATTCTCAATCTTTGACCTTTCCAATAAATTGTATTGCGGTTGTTCAACAGAAGGTCCAATTAGTTTATATTCCCGGGCCACCCTGTGAGCTTCCATAATTTCCACTCCACTCCACTCCGATGTACCCCAGTATAAAATTTTCCCCTGTTGCATGAGATGGTTCATTGCCATCACCACTTCTTCAATAGCTACGTTTTTATCAGGTCTGTGACAGAAGTATATATCAAGATATTCAACCTGTAATCTTTGTAAAGCCTCATGGCAGGCTTCTACAATATGTTTCCTGCTCAATCCCGTTTGGTTCGGTTTATTTTCTTTTCCCCTCCATCCAAAAAAAACCTTACTGCTCACTGTATAGCTTGTCCTGTCCCAACTCTTCTTTTTTAAAACCCTGCCCATCATATGCTCACTTTCACCCAGGGCATATACTTCTGCATTATCAAAAAAGTTTACACCATTATCATATGCAATGCCAATCAGCTCATCAGCTATACTATCATCTATTTGCTTGTGAAATGTGACCCAGCTCCCAAAAGAAAGCACGCTTAACTTTAATCCACTTTTGCCCATTCTCCTGTATTCCATTTTTATAATTTTCCTTATTTTTTAAAAAATTTGATTAACAGCTATTAGCTTACAGTAAAGGAAAATGGTTCTATAATTATGACTATTGTCCTGGTAATCCATTGCGCATCATCATAGTGCCGGTAGGATTTCTTATTACAATATTATTGAGATCCTGACTCGCTACCATTCCTTTACCACCACGCACATGATTGTCTTTAGTGATAATGCGTACCACTGAATCTGTAAAAAATTGTTGCTGTGCCTGATCCCACCAGAGTTCAGCAGTGTATAAGGTATCACCTCCAATAGTGATCACTTTTACGCTATCCCTCAGAAATACCCTGTTTAATGATTCGAAGTACTTGCCATATTTTGCATCCAGCCAGCTTTCTCTTTTAGCTGAAGTGTCAAAAAAGTCAACATGTAATTTATTGGGAAACTCCACATAGTTTGTATCGGTCTGGTAGCGCAACATGAGTGGCGATTTAAGTATAGCTTTTAAATTTCCTCTTTGGCTGAACAGCGTCGTTACTTCCCTAACTTCATCTACCATCACTTTTTTTTCTGTCCAGGCATTGAGGGTGCGCTCATCATTTTCACAAGCTAAAAAGAAGAAGCAGCTACAAATAATAGCTGCCTGCAAATAATTTAGCAAAAGAAAATGTTTAATCATATTTGCGCTTGGTGAACCAAAGATCGCTCAGGTTAAGTCCAATAGAAACCCTAAACATATTTTCCTTTAATAAGTTTTTATCATTGCCTCTTTTATCATATTCAAGCGCCAGGTTAATAATGGTATATTGATTTAAACTCAAGCGATTGTAATTGGCAATAGGTAATCCTAGACCTAGCGAAGCACCCCACAGTGGTAATTCTCCTCCGGCTGTTATATAATCTTTTCCGGAATAAAAACCCGCCCGGTAACTTACATTACTGAAGTAATTATTTTTTGTTTGGGGTCGGTACTGACCACCAAATCTTACCTGCCAGTTATTTTGCACTGCATCTCCTTTCCCAAAAAAACGATATTCATCCCATTGCGTAGTAACAAAATCAGCACCCAATGACCAACCTTGCCCCTTTTCTTTCGCATGCTCCGCTACAAAACCGAAAGTGTATGAAGCAGGGTATACTACTTCACCTTTACTATCAATTTTTTCGAAGACACTATCAATAGTGATGTCACTGCCATCCACATCGCGACGAAAGGTTTCAGCTGAAAAATCTTCTTTGCCTTTCAAATTTTGTTTCAGGTTTCCGGAAACGCCCAGGCGCAACTTCGTTGCTTTAGAAAGGTCAACTGTATATTGAGCACCTGCATTAAAAAAGATGTCACCAAATGAACTTAATGTAGTTTGCCTTGAGTCAGTGAATAAGACTGAATCGTTTCTCAAAGCCCTTCTTCTTGTAGCTTCTCTTTTACCAAATAAGTATCCTACATTAAAACCTACGCTTAGGTCCTTTATACGAAAACCGGTACCAATGCTTGGGAGATAAGTTCCCCCATCACCTGTGTATTCAGTAAATGCACTGTCAATTTTATCGCCTGTCACCGGATCGGTTAATAACTGGTTCTGTTGTATTTTGTAACTGATGCGGCTAACAGGTTTGATTCCAAAACTTAAACCCCAATTTTTCTTAAGGGGAACACCTACGTGGAGATAAGAGAAAAGGGCATTGGATGAAGTGAATTTTTCCAGTTGATTTGGGCTTCTTAACGAACGGGTTTCAAAATTTAATCCTACATCCAGCAGTACCCTGCCAGAAATGGATTTATTTGAGCGGGGTTCTACCAAAGTTTGAAAGCCCGAATAAGAAGCGGGGTTATTAAAATTAATAGATAAAAAATCGCTGTAACCTGCACTGATACCTCCCATAGCACGATTGACAATATTGGTATTGGGAACAAGGTCTCCTAAACCGTAGCGGGAGTAAGGTGAATTATCCTGCGCTGAAAGCCCAGATCCTGCAAGTATTGTAAACAGAAAAAAGAAAAAAGGAAAAGGGTTGATTTTTGTTCTCTTAAGCATGATTGATTGCACTAATAGCATACAGACCTTTAAAAATTAATTCGGGGTCTGCAAATATCTCCCTTTTTAAATGAGGTACTACGAGGGGCAAATCGCCACCGGTTAAAACCGCGTTAAATTTGGAAAACCTCTGTTCATACAAACTAATAATTCCTTCTATTTCTGAAACAACTCCTAGTACAACACCTGATTGAATATTAGTCACAGTATCAAAGCCAATCAGTGGCACATTCCAATCTCCTTTTACCAGTGGTAATTTTGCCGTATATTGATTCAGTGCTTTAAAGCGCATTTCCATACCCGGAGAAATAGAACCGCCGATCAATTGGTGTTGTGTATTTATAAAATTATAAGTGACGCATGATCCTAAAGCAATCATTAAACTGTTTTGTTGTGGATATAACTGTACTGCCGATGCTGCTATTGCCAAACGATCAGCTCCTACTGTTTCAGGTTTGCCTACTGGTATCGTAAAGGGAAGGTTGGAAAGATGAGTAAGCTTATGAAAAGCTGTTTTTTCTTTTAATAAATATTCAATTTCCTCATCATGATCTATTACAGATGAAAGAATTGAAAATTGCGGTCGATATGTGTTTAAAAGTTCGTGAATATGAGCTGAAAGATCATCATTCAATGCAATAGTTTTGATAAGTTCAAAACCATTGAATACAGCAGCCTTTAACCTTGTATTTCCAAAATCAAAACAAAAAGTAGTCTGCATTTGTAAGATAAATCAGGCTCCGAAATTAAAGCTTGAAAGGTTTTTAAAATGTCCGTTCAATTTTATTTTCTGTTTTAAACTCTCCATTTCACCAAGCATCGGAAGCACTTTGAGTAAATGTCTCCTGATATATTCCTGGCGCTGCCGCTCGTTCATGAGATTTAATAATTCGTATTCTTCCTGCAAAGAAAGCCCCAGGTGGTGCGCCACATCGTAAGCCTTTATCTCCTCATCCTTTTTATGAAAGTCTTTGCTTATATTCAAAAATTGATGCAGTTCGCGAACGCTGCTCATAATTATCCTCATTACTTCCGGATTTCCGATTTCATTATTGTGGGGATAATTCACAATAGCGCCACTATACAGTTTATCAGGAATTTCTTTTACCACTTCCAAAATCCGAAACACTTTTTCACCTCTTGTCTTTATGTCCAATTCTCCATTGTCATGCAGCTTTGTGATTTCCAATATATTTACCAGTGTTCCATAATCCTGTAACCTTTTGTCCACGATAGCAGGAATGCCAAAAGGTTTCCCGGGTTTAAAACTTTCATGAATCAACTGTATATAGCGGGGCTCAAAGATGTGTAAATTCAGATCTTCACCAGGGTAAACTACAATGCCCAGAGGAAATATGGGAATGAAATTCGTCATGCCTTATATAATACAAATATGGTGCATAATAGGGTTAAATAGTAATGGAATCGCCTGCATTAAAATGGCCAGTTAGTAACTGCAAATAATAATAATGTGTATGCCTCTAATGCTATTTTTGTATCAGGGCTTTTCAAAAAACATTTACGCCCGGAACAATTTCATGTCGCAGCTATTACTTCAACAAATACAAGAAGGAAACATCAAATCCCTGGCTAGAAGTATTTCGATGGTTGAAAACGAAAGTGAAGGCCATGAAGAATTGCTTGAAGCTCTTTCTACATACAAGGCTGCCAAAATAATTGGAATTACAGGCGCACCTGGTGCAGGCAAGAGTACGATTACAGATGGACTTATTAAACTCCTGGTAGAAAAAAAACAAAAGGTCGCGGTGTTGTGCGTTGATCCATCTTCTCTTTTTCATTCAGGAGCTGTATTGGGCGATAGAATTCGCATGCGGGACTGGTACATGCATCCGCAAGTATATATCCGCTCCTTAGCTACCCGTGGGGCACTGGGAGGCTTAAATCCT
>MWVX01000052.1_pt1 | contig 33464 bp, 30 predicted proteins | sample 1047311 | NCBI WGS metagenome assembly MWVX01 (sample SAMN06349984, study PRJNA376086) | soil metagenome | isolation source: MtG-4 sample Antarctic (ecotone) soil | place: Antarctica | collected 2015-01-13 | reverse complement strand
AAATAACACGAAGTACTAAAGCATTGTATTTCTTTGAGAATTTCATAACATAGTGGTAACAAAAAAAAACTTATGATTGAAACATGCATAAAAGTTAGGGGTATAGCGAAGTGTATCAGGGCAGGCAGAAGTGTATCAGGGCAGGCAGGAGAATGCATGTATCCTTGTAATTAAATTTAAAAAGAGCTTACTGACCTTTTTAAAATTTAAAGTTCAGAGTCTTAGACGCAATCCGCAGTCTCCAGAATGCGGCTGAAGGAAGATCTTAAGAATGTAGGCAAAATGGTATGCTGTGTTAAGACAATTTTCTCAGGGTCATCAAGATAATCTACCATTTCAAAGTATTTCTTCTCACCATAATTTTTAACGATAAATTCCTTTTTATCTGGGCGTGAGAAGTAACGAAGCATACCCTCCGGATCTGCCTCGGGATGAAACTGAGTTCCAATAAATTCATCAGAAAACCGCACAGCCATTACCGCACGTTCTAATTCAACTTGCGGTCTGCTCTTTTCTAAAGCCACCAGACGGAAACCCTGCTCTTCCATCAGCGACATGTTGGGCTGCACCACCTGGTAATCGCGGGAGTCAACGGCATAAAAAGGATCAGGAAGTTCGAAAGCCAAATATGAAAAAAGATAATCAATTCGGGGCGTAGCGTAGCCCGACTATCGCGTCTGCTTTGGGAGCAGGAGGTCGCAAGTTCGAATCTTGCCGCCCCGACAAAAAGCCTCTTCAAGTGTTGAAGGGGTTTTTTATTTTTACTCTATTCATAAGCATTTTATAAGTCTGCTTTTTGATCCCCAAGTTTTTGTTTTAATATTTGAAATAGTTGTATGTCTGTAGTAGTAATTACGATTGCTGCAATTTACAGTAAAAAATGAAAATCCCTAATTGATATAAAGTTGCCTAAATCTTTTAGAACTGCGCAATTTCTTCCAAACTCTCCTTCGTTGCTTTTATTGTTTCATCGAGATTAGCAAAAGTGAGTGCATTGTTTAAAAACCAACTTTCAAATGCAGAAGGCGGAAGGTAAATTCCTCTTTCTAACATTGCATGAAAAAATTTACTGAACCTTGCATTGTTTGCAGAAGCCGCAGTTGTAAAATCGGTAACCGGATGATCGCTAAAATGAACACTTATCATTGACCCGAGTTGATTAATAACATAGGGTTGACCCCATGCTTTTAAAACTTCATTCAAACCACTTTTCAGGTAAGTAGTTTTCTCTTCAAGCTCTTTATAAATTGACGGATTATCTTTTAAAGTTTTTAAAGTAGTGTACCCGGCAATCATTGCAATAGGGTTGCCACTTAATGTGCCTGCCTGGTAAACATTACCAAGTGGTGCAATATGCTGCATAATTTCTATTCTTCCACCAAAAGCGCCAACGGGCATTCCTCCTCCAATTACTTTTCCATAAGTAACGAGGTCTGCTTTAATATTAAACACTTCCTGAGCGCCTCCTGGTGCTAATCTAAAGCCTGTCATCACTTCATCAAAAATCAACACTATATTTTCTTCATCGCATATTCTGCGTAAGCCCTCTAAGAAACCTTGCCGAGGTAATACGCAACCCATATTGCCCGCAACAGGTTCTGTAATGATAGCTGCTATTTCATTCTTATGTTCGTCAACTAATTTTTGTACAGCTTCAATATCATTGTAGGCACAGGTTAAGGTATCGTTTGCAACACCTGCCGTAACACCGGGCACGGATTGAATATTAAATGTTGCTACTCCGCTTCCGGCTTTTACTAAAAAGCTATCGGCATGTCCGTGGTAATGACCTTCAAACTTTATTACTTTATTTTTTCCGGTAAAACCACGTGCAAGTCGTAAGGCACTCATGCATGCTTCAGTGCCGCTGCTTACCATTCTTATCATGTCAACATTTGGCACCATGCTGATGATGAGTTCAGCCATTTCTACCTCCAGTTCTGTTGGTGCGCCATACGAAGTTGAATATTCTGCATATTCTTTTATGGCTTTTACAACAGGTTCATAAGCATGACCAAGTATCATTGGTCCCCACGAACTGATGTAGTCTATGTATTTGTTACCATCAACACCATAAAGATATGCTCCCTTTGCTTTTTTAATAAATACGGGTGTACCGCCTACACTTTTAAATGCCCGTACCGGAGAATTTACACCACCCGGAATACTACGCTGTGCTCTTTCAAATAATTTTATGCTTGTTTCAATCATAAGTTTTTTTTGTTACCACTATGTTATGAAATTCTCAAAGAAATACAATGCTTTAGTACTTCGTGTTATTTTGTTTTAAAGCTGTCTAAAATCAAAGGAATGGAACTACAGCGACACCACGGCAGTGAGTTTCACAACGATTTTCTCTGAGTATCTCTGTGCTTCTATGGGTCAACTTCTCTAGCTATTATAATTCTTTAGCATAAAATTTAGACAGCCTCTTAGTGGTTCAACAACCTCGCCGCCTCCCTGGCAAAGTATGTTGCTATTAAATCAGCGCCTGCTCTTTTAAAGCTTGTTAGTGTTTCAATGATGGCTTTATTCTCATCAATCCAACCCATTTTTGCGGCGGCTTTTATCATAGCGTACTCGCCGCTGATGTTGTAAACACTCACCGGAATATCAACCGCATTTTTTACTTCGCGCACAATATCAAGATAAGGAAGACCGGGTTTTACCATTACAATATCAGCACCTTCTTCCACATCCATCAGCGCTTCTTTTACTGCCTCAATTCTGTTTGCCGGATCCATTTGGTAGGTCTTCTTATCGCCAAATCCGGGGGCACTGTCAAGCGCATCACGGAAGGGTCCGTAAAAGCAGGAGGCATACTTTGCGCTATATGCCATGATGCCCACTTTGGTAAAACCACTTTTCTCCAAACCCTCTCGGATAGCGCCTATGCGACCATCCATCATATCGCTCGGGGCAACCATATCAACACCCGCTTCTGCATGGCTGATGCTCATTTTTACGAGTGCTTCCACTGTTTCATCGTTCACTATTTCACCATCTTTCACAATCCCATCATGACCATAGGATGAATAGGGATCGAGCGCCACGTCGGTCATCACATACATTTCGGGAACGGCATCTTTTATTGCTTTAATGCTTCGTTGCATTAAGCCTTTTTTATTCCATGCTTCTTTACCGGTGTTGTCTTTTAATTCGTCTTTACTCTTTACAAAAATCAGCACGCTTTTAATGCCAACGCTCCACAGTTCTTTTACTTCTTTAATGGTGTTATCAATGCTGTTGCGGTAATAGCCGGGCATTGATAAAATTTCTGTTTTGATATTCTCGCCTTCATCTATAAAAAGCGGAGCGATGAAATCGTTGGAAGTTAGAATTGTTTCAGCAACTAAACTTCTTATTGATGGAGTAGCGCGGAGAATTCTGTTACGACGGATTAGCATATATTATAAGCTTTATAAGTTTTTAATTGAAAGAGGATTTCGGTTAGTATTAAAAACTCTTAAAACAAGAGCTTTATCATATATTATTTGAAATATAATTACGAAGAGGAAGTCTTTAATTCGAATATTTCTTAAATCTTTTTTAGAATTGATAAAGCCGTAATGCTGCGGAGTTTGTGATAATTTATCGTATGCTTTATCAAGTGATTTCAAAGATCGGTCACCTAAACCAAGCAGTTGATTTTCATAATAAGTATATGCCTTATCAGTTTCAATGAATGCTACAGATGAAATCAATAAATCATACTGCATTTCCCTTTTTATTTCGGATTAAATTGTGAGCGTGTGCCGGAGAGTAAGCGGTTTCAGGTTCTGATAAAAGTTGATCTCTTGTTTGATAGTAATTTTCTATTTCTTCCCCGGAATATTCTACATTGGATGTATTGTATTCATTGGCAATTGCTATTAATAAACCGGTAAGCTTTTCATCAGCTTCTGAACAATCTGTAAAAGATTTTCTTTTTTTTCTGCAAGGCTCATAGTAAAAGCTTTTATCAAATTTACTTTAAATACTTATACTTCTTCAACGCTAAACTGATTACTATATCCAATCTTTAGGATGCAAACAAACCTGTAGTAGCTTATCTTCCTCACTTCCTGGCAGGGGCTGATAATTATATTCGAACCTGACAGTTGGAGGTAAGCTCATTAAAATGCTTTCTGTTCTGCCATTTGTTTTTAATCCGAAGACTGTACCGCGGTCATGCAGTAAATTAAACTCTACATACCTGCCTCTTCTTATCTCTTGCCAATGCTTATTGTGTTCATTAAATGGAGTGTGTTTTCTTTTAGTAACGATTGGGAGATAGGCATCGATGAATGCATTGCCGCAGGCTTTTCCGAAGTTCATCCAGAATGCACCACCATCCTCCAAAGGAGGGCTAAGTATAGAACCTTCAGGCAACTCTTTTTTGTAATCATAAAAAATTCCGCCTATACCCCTTCGCTCGTTGCCGCGATGTGTGTTTTCAAAATAATCATCACATTCTTTTTTGAACGTATAATAAAATGATGGATCAAACTGATCGCATACATCTTTATATGTTTGATGAAAATGTTTTGCATCTTCTTCAATCAAATAATATGGAGTAAGATCTGTGCCGCCGCCAAAATACCGGTCTGAAGCCCCCCCACCCCCCAAAGGAGGGATTTTGGAAGAAGCCGGATGGTTATAAAGCTCAAACATACGGTAATTAGCATGCACAGTTGGAACAAAAGGATTGATAGGATGAATAACTAACGACAGTCCGCAGGCAAACCATTTGTCTCCTTCGATCTTAAGTTGCTTTCGCATTACATCTGTTACATCACCAAAAACCACAGAAGTGTTTACGCCCCCTTTTTCAAACACATCTCCATTCGTAATTACACGTGTCTTACCTCCCCCGCCTTCTTCACGTTGCCATACATCTTCAATAAAATTTGCTTTGCCATCTGCCTGTTCAAGAGCTGAGCAGATGTCATCCTGCAGTTGATGTATGAATGGTATCCATAGCCCCCTAACCTCCGAAGGGGGAAGTGAAGAAATATAATTTTTATGTTTATCTGCCTGTTTAGTCACTTTATGGGTTTTAAAATCCCTCCTTTGGAGGGTTGGGGAGGCTGTATTCCTTCACCGCATCCACAAATGCTCTTGCATGATCTACCGGAACATTGGGCGTAATACCATGACCAAGGTTTGCAATGTATCGCTGAGTGCCAAAGCCATCTATCATTTCCTTCACAGCTTTCTTTATTTCAGGTATCGGCGCTAACAATTTTGATGGATCGAAGTTGCCTTGTAATGTTATGTTGTGATTGGTTAATTCCCTTGCAACTTTCGGGTCAACGCACCAATCTATGCCTAATCCTGAAGCGCTTGATTTGCTCAGATCATTTAGCGCATACCATGTACCTTTTGGAAAAAGAATAACAGGTATATCCGGCGAAACTGTATCAGCAATCTGAATAAGATAAGGCTGAGCAAAAGTTTTAAAATCAGCAGGACTTAATGCTCCTGCCCAGCTATCAAATACCTGTACTACATCAGCACCTGCTTTGGCTTGAGCTTTTAAGTAATTTATAGTGATGTCAGTTATCTTTTGCAGAAGCTGGTGAGCTAAATGTGGTTGCGTATAAGCAAACTGTTTCGCTTTATCCCACGTCTTGCTTCCTTTCCCTTCTACCATATAGCATAAAATTGTCCATGGCGCTCCGGCAAAGCCAATCAACGGAACACGTTCGAGCAATTCACTTTTAGTTAATGCAAGGGCATCAGTTACATATTTAAGATTTTCTTCCACGCCATCGGTACGTAATACATCTATGTCGTGTTGTGTTTGAATTACTTTTGGCAAAGAGGGACCTTTGCCTTCTTCCATTAAAACCTCCAAACCCATAGCCTGCGGTATCACTAAAATATCAGAGAAAATGATTGCTGCATCTACACCTATCTGATCAACTGGTTGCAAAGTTATTTCTGTTGCAAGGGCAGGCGTTTGCACCCTTGTAAAAAAACCATATTTTGCTTTTAGCTTTAAATAATCAGGTAAATATCTTCCTGCCTGCCGCATCATCCATACGGGTGGTCTCTCTACTTCTTCTCCGCGAAGCGCTCTTAAAAGCAGGTCATTTTTTAATATACTTATTGTGGTAGGTTGGTTAATGGTGGAAGTTTGTTGGTTAATCATCCTTATTGGAATTTCATTTTGTTGGCGAATCAGTTTATATCATTCAATTATTCATAAAAAACTCTATAGCCTGCATAGCTAATTGTTCTTTATCGGGTTGCGATCCCATAAGGATTTTATTCTTTGAATTTTGTTTTAAAGCTTCTGCCGTTGTAGCCCCAATTGCAAACAAAACGGTTGCAGCATCCACTGCATTAATAGAGAAAAAACTTTTAACAGCACTCGGACTAAAAAACAAAATTCCATCATATTTTTTCTCTACCAGTACCGGGGTTTCAATAGTTTCATAAACTTCTATTTCTTCTACTGATATATTTTTCTCCTTCAACATTTCTGGCAGTTCCTGTCTTCTTTGATTTCCGCAAAAAAATACAACTTCATCTTCTTCGTTTTTAATAATCAATTGTGCAAGTTGTGAAGCATTATCGGCGCCGGCAAAAATTCCACTTCCTGTAAAAAATTCCTTTAAAATAGTATGTGTTATTCCGCCTAATGTATAAATAGTCCACTCAGGTTCTGCATTAATAGCTTTACAAAAATCTATAACCGCCTCGGCTGCATTCATACTTGTAAATGCAATTGCAGTTTCTTTTGTTGTTGCCTGGTGTATTTTTGGAGCAACGGTTTTATCAATAGTATTTTTTGTCTCTATAAAAAAAATTATGTCTATAACTATGCTTTCATTTTTAGCTTTTTCCATTACAGTAATGCCTAACGGACGGGTGCTTAATATGTTTATGGTTTTATCTTGCATGATGTATGGTATCTGCTATTGCCTGTCCACCGTTCGCTAAAATTTCCTGCGCAGCAATAATGCCTAAATTTTTTGCTTCGCTGATATTTACTTTTTTTTCTACTTCTGCTTTATCACTTCCATCTGTTGCAAATATGTTTCCTTTAAATATCAAATTTTCATTTTCTATTTTAGCTAAAGCGCTAATGGGGGTTGAGCATCCACCAAGTAATGTTCTCAAAAAATCTTTTTCGATCTTAGTACATAAAGCTGTCTGCTCATCATTGAATTTTTTACAGGCTTCAAAAGCAAATTCATCATCTTCATTACACACAACCACAATAGCTCCCTGTGCCGGCGCAGGTAACATCCAATCCAACTCGATTGAATTTTCCGGACGAAGATTAATTCTTTCTAATCCGGCAGCAGCAAAGATTGCTCCGTTCCAGTTGCTTTCATCAATCTTCCCTAACCGGGTATTCACATTACCCCTGAGATTTTCAACTTTATGGTTTGGATACCGATGCAGCCATTGGGCTTTTCTACGAATGCTGCTGGTGGCTACAGTGAATGGTGAGTTGTTAGTTGTGAGTGGAGCTTTTGTGAGTTGCGAGTTGCAAGTTGCGAGTGGAGCAAGCTGATAGTTCTCACTCACTTTTGACAACTCACTATTCACAACTGACAACTCACCTTTATAAACCAGCAAATCTTTGTATGATGCTCTTTTTAACACCGCGGCTTGCATTATTCCTTTAGGCAATTGCGTTGGCACATCTTTCATGCTGTGTACAGCTATGTCAATTCGGTTATTTAGTAAAGCAATATCAAGGCTTCTTGTAAAAATCCCTTGCACGCCCATTTCGTACAAAGGTGTTTGCAGGTCTATATCACCTTCACTTTTTATGTAAACAAGATCAGCCTGGTAGCCATTATCATTTAAAAGATCTTTAACCAGTGAAGCCTGCCAAACAGCTAACTGGCTTTCCCTTGTTCCTACTCTTAATACTTTACCCGGCATTAATATTTTGTGTAGTTATGAAGTCGTTAATAGCTTCAATGTAAAAGCAACCAGGCTGGTTTTGCTGTCGCATTTTTACCGCCATATTTTTTATAACCTTTTGAATGGCTTGCTGATTTACAGTAAGTGTACTTTCGAGGGGATACGCTGACCATGATGAAAGAAACATCTGGCATTGATGCATGTCCTGCAGCTTCTGTTTAACTGCCTTTATTACAGGAGCATTTTTACGCATGCTTGCCCAGTCCAAAAATTCAGCTTTATGTTCGGCAATTATTTCTTTTGCCCTTGGAACTTCTGCAATTCTTTTTTGCAAAGTTTCATCTTTCAATTTTGATAACTGGTCAACATTTAGCAGCGTAACATTTGGTAATTGCAAAACAGCCTTTTCTACATTATAGGGAATTGAAAGATCAATGATTAATTTATCTTCAGCATTTTGAATATGCGATTTTAATATAGTTGGTTCTGCAGCATTGGTTGCTACAAGTATAATGTCAGAAGTATTTACATACAATGGCAATGCTTCAATGGGCGCAGAATGTATTCCTAATTCGCCTGCAAGCTCTGCAGCCTTTTCTTCCGTACGATTTATAAGCGTGATGTTTTGGGTATTTAGATAATCAACAAGATTTTTACAAGTATTGCGTCCTATTTTACCAATGCCGGTTAATAAAATATTTTTCTTGGCAACATTATGAACATTACGTTTAATATATTGAACAGCAGCGAAAGAAACCGAAACCGTTCCACCACTTAATTCAGTTTGAATTTTTATAGTTTTAGTGGATTGTAAAACGCTGTTGATAAGCCGTTCAGTAAAGGAGCCAAGAAAACCATGTTGCTTAGAAAACTTTACTGCAACTTTTAACTGTCCTATAATTTCATAGTCACCTAAAATCTGTGACTCAAGTCCGGCACCAACTTCGTAAAGATGCTGGACAGCTTGAATGCCTTTTTTTATGTAACACAGTTTTGAAAAAGTTTCTTTACTACCTGTCGTTTGTGTGCAAAGTAAATCTACCAGTTGGTCTGCGTTTTCTGCAAGCCCGTAAATTTCTGTCCGGTTGCAGGTAGAAAGAATAAATAGTTCTGAAATACCTTTAGCGAATGCTAATGTTAGAATTTGACCGTACTGTTCATGATTTATAGCGAACTGGCCTCTTACAGATGCATCAGTTTTTTTATAATTTATTCCGGCTATTAAAAACTTATCCAGTTGAGACATTTTGGTTTTTCTGGTTCTCTTGCAAAGGTAATTGTACGCATTGCCGCTTGTTAATATTCTTGTCATACAAACGTCATAAAATGTACGATTTGAGATGTTAGATTTACGAGGTGATGTGCCGGAGTTATCCGAAATCAGTACATCTTACCTCAAACATCCTGAGCACCCCTTACATTTGCAAAATATGAAACTAGGAATAATATTAATGAACCTTGGCTCTCCCGATTCAACCAAAGTAAAAGATGTTCGTAAATACCTGATGGAGTTTTTGATGGATGAACGGGTAATTGATTATCCATATCTTCTTCGTGCTTTATTGGTTGGAGGTATTATTGTTCCTTTTCGTGCGCCAAAATCTGCCAAAGCTTATAAATCGGTGTGGACAAAACTTGGCTCTCCATTAATAGTTATAACTAAAAAGCAACAGGCATCGCTGCAACAGCAAATTGAGGAACCTGTAGAAATTTCAATGCGATACAGAAATCCAACAATGAAAAGTGCTTTTGACAATTTAATAAATAAACTGCCGGATATTGAAGAAGTGCTTGCAATTCCTTTGTATCCTCATTATGCAATGTCATCTTACGAAACGGCGGTAGAACATGTAAAAAATATTCATACAAAAAATAAATATCCTTTTAAATTGTCTTTTATAAAACCATTTTATAATGAGCACAATTATATTAATGCGCTTACCGAAAGTATAAAGCCTTACCTGCAACAGGATTACGATCAGCTTTTATTTAGCTATCATGGATTACCACAACGCCACATGACAAAAGCCGACCCAACAAACAGCCATTGCATGAAGGTGAATAACTGTTGCGAAGTTTCATCGCCTGCACATGCTACCTGTTACCGTCATCAATGCTGGACGACCACGCAAATCATATCTGCCAATCTTAATATCCCGCAAAATAAAATCGGCTTCTCGTTTCAATCAAGATTAGGAAGAGAGGAATGGCTAAAGCCTTACACCACTCTTCGTTTAGAAGAGCTTCCGAAAGAAGGAGTGAAAAAATTACTTGTAGTTTGCCCTGCTTTTGTAAGTGATTGTTTAGAAACATTAGAAGAAATTGCTGTTGAAGGAAAGGAATCATTTTTACAAGCCGGCGGAGAAACTTTTACTTTTATTCCTTGCCTTGATACGCAGCCTTTATGGATAAGAACTTTGGCAACATGGGTAAAAGATTTTGGGGAAGGTAAAAGAGAAATGATTTTACTAAATCAGTAATTGATTTGTTTACTACTCTAGTTAAAACATAATTAGTATGAGAGTTTTGTATGCAGCAATTGTATTGGGCCTAGCGCTCATTATTTCTTTTTGGATTGCAGGCGTATCATTTAAATATAAATCAAAGTCTGCTGAAACAATAATTGTAACTGGTATTGCAGAAAAGGATTTTGTAGGCGATCTCATTGTTTGGAATGGCTCATACTCCCGGAAATCATTAGACTTAAAAAGCGCTTATGCATCGCTTAAGCAGGATGAAAATGTGATAGGGTAATACCTAAAAGGAAAAGGAATTGCTGATGTCGAAACGGTTTTTTCTGCGGTAGAAATTAATAAAGGATTCAACACAAGAACAGACGTAAACGGCAATAATCTTGGACAGGAATTTTCGGGATATAATCTAACGCAAACTGTAAGAGTTGAATCAAAAGATGTAAATAATTTTAATAAAAAAAATAAAACAGGCTCTATAACTATTAAGATGGAATTTGTTGCTGATTAACTCCACATAATGCTTCTTTACCTTAAAGCCCTGCACATAGTTTTTATTGTTACCTGGTTTAGTGGTATGTTTTACATTGTCCGGCTATTTATTTATAACACAGAAGCCGAAGATAAAACGGCGATTGAAAAAGATATACTTCGCCGCCAGTATACAATAATGATAAAGCGTTTGTGGTTCGGTATCACTTGGCCTTCCGCTATTCTAACACTTTTTTTAGGACCCTGGGTAATGTATGCATTCGGATATTTTAATGCAGTGCCCGGCTGGCTTTGGATTAAGATAATTTTCGTTCTTGGCTTGTATGCTTATCATTTATCACTGCACATTATTTACAAACAGCAAATGAATGGTGTGTTTAAATACTCATCGCAACGCCTTCGAATATGGAATGAAGTGGCTACTATTTTTTTAGTGGCTATTGTTATGTTGGTTGTAGTAAAGCAAAACATGAGCTGGGTTTGGGGATTATTGGGCTTAGTTCTTTTTATTATTCTTTTAATGAGTGCCATCAGGATTTATAGGATGAGGAGGAAGTGATGGTCTGACGTTGTGTTCTAAACAACTGACATTTTACTTCTTGATGGCTTGTGACGAAGGATGAAGCGTTATGGATTAAGTAATAATCAGTTTCTGAGCGGGGCTTTGTGCAGGTGATATATTTTATAATGTTCAGCCCGGCAAGTGTATTTTATTTTGAAGTTTGTTCCACCAATTTAGTTTTCCTCTCAGACAATTTTCTGTCAATAAGCTTTCAATTCCTCAAACGTCATGTTTTGAGTTTCCACACTTATTTTATCTCGTATTTCACGCATCATTTTTACTGCATCAGAAAAAGTAACCAAAAAAATCGCGATTATTCATGTAAAATATCTTTAAAAGGCATTCGTGAGAATAGTTCTCAAATGGCTCTGCCCGGAAATGGCAGGCTCAAGCGCAGCGCTTTATCCACGTCTTTTGCGGCGTTGATCCGCAGTCGCGCCATTTCTCTTAAGTAAACCGATTTGAGTTAAGATATTACCTTCAAGATACTGGAAAGATTTAGACGCAATCCGCAGTCTCCAGAATGCGGCTGAAGGAAGATCTTAAGAATGTAGGCAAAATGGTATGCTGTGTTAAAACAATCTTATCAGGATCATCCAGAAAATCTACCATCTCAAAATATTTTTTCTCACCATAATTTTTAATGATAAATTCCTTTTTATCGGGGCGGGAGAAATAACGAAGCATCCCCTCAGGATCTGCTTCAGGATGAAATTGGGTTCCTATAAATTCATCAGAGAACCGCACAGCCATCACTGCACGCTCTAATTCAACCTGCGGCCTGCTTTTTTCTAATGCCACCAGCCGGAAACCCTCAGTGTCCATCCGTGACATATTAGGTTGCACCACCTGGTAATCGCGTGAGTCAACAGCATAAAAAGGCTCGGGGAGTTTTTCAAACAGTGGTTCAGCCTCCCCATCATCGGTCTGATGAATAGGGAAAACACCGAAAGCAGTGGAGCGTCTTTTCGTCACCTCACCAACCTTCCAGTGCCTGCAGATCAATTGAAACGAGTGGCAGATAAAAAAGACATGCTTCTTCTGATCGTTGTTCTTTAGGTTATGTTCCCAGAGTTTGTCTATTAAGTTAAAATATTTATTTTCCCAGGGCTCTCCACTTTGAAGCGGGCTACCAGGACCGCCAGAGGAAATATAAACGTCGTAGCTGGTATCAGGAATTTCTTCTGCGTTCCGAATATCATACAGATCCCATCTGACCCGGGCATCAGTTCTTTTTCTTTCATTATATAATAATGCGCGTATGCCACGCATGCCCTCATTCGTTACGCGGTTATAAAGATCGAGAACTGCAACTCTGATTGATGGCTGATCCATTATTTAACTAAAACTTGACTTGCTTTCATCTAACATTACCAAATGTTAATCCAAAATGAGGGTGAAAGGTTCAAAGATAAATTAAGGGGGGAAACAACGCCTTTACCTTTCGGTAAGTTAATCACTGGAAAATGTTGTTATCTGAGTTGCGGGTTAAAATGAAACGTGCGCGAATTAGGCAACGTTACGAATTCGGCTTATGGAGGGAACTATAATATTGTTAGTTCACAGGGTATGGCAGAGAAATTTAAGGGCTATTTGTCGGATCACTGTCACTGTACCAATAAATATTTCTGCCACAGAAGGTGCAATTGCAACATGGAAACACTTAGTTCAATCCCACATTTGTTTCCGCAACGATATAATCCACCACTTGTTTAAGATCCTGAGTTTCTTCAAATACTTTCAACTGCCGGTCAGCACCCGTGCCGCGCTCCATAATAGTTCTGAGATAATTTACCTCCTCGCGAGAGTTTAAATCATCAACCACATCATCCACAAAATTGATCAGCTCTTCTCCTAAGAATCCAAAGGGCACTTCCATCTCTTTTCCGAAATCGATCATCTTGCCTTCGATGCCATACCGGGCTGCACGCCATTTGTTTTCATTGATGAGGGCACGCTTGTAATTCCTGAAGCTGAGGTTTTGCTGCATCAGCTTATATTGCTTTGCCACTACAGCCTGCATGACAGCGGCCAGCGCAATGGTCTCGTCAACTCTCATTGGCACATCGCAGATGCGAAATTCCAGGGTGCTGAAGACAGGATGTAGCCGAAGGTCCCACCAAATTTTTTTTCCATTGTCTATACACCCTGTTTTCACCAGCAATGCTATATACTCATCAAATTCGGAGGCGCTGTTGAAAGTTTCAGGAATGCCGGTGCGTGGAAATTTATCAAAGACCTTTGACCGGTAAGATTTAAAACCAGTTTTTCTGCCAAGCCAGAAAGGTGAATTAGTAGAGAGTGCGAATATATGGGGCAGCAGGTATCGCACACCATTCATTATCTGCACTCCCGTTTCTCGGGAATCTATCCCTACATGCACATGAAGGCCGAATATCAGGTTTGAGCGTGCAGCGTCCTGCATCTCATTTACGATGTCCTGATAGCGTGGAAGCTGAGTAATAAGGGCATCCTGCCAGCGGGAGAATGGATGGGCTCCTGCGGCACCTATGAGGCAATTCTGGTTTCTGGCAATATTTCCGATGATGCTTCGAAGATGGGTGACCTCTCTGCGCGCCTCTTTCACATCGTGGCAGATGTTGGTGCCCACTTCAACCACGGCTTTATGCATCTCAGCTTTTACCTGCTCATTTAAAATAGTCTTTCCACCTTCCACGACCTCGTGCATGTGCGACACAAGTTCCCTGCTTACAGGATCAATAAGCATGAATTCCTCTTCTATTCCTATCGTGAAAAGCTTATTGTTCATTTTTTATGGTGTTGTTCTTAATAATCCTGACCTACCGTGAATTTACTGAAATTAACAATATTAATTTTGTAAATATTGGTAATAGCGGGCTTAGGATAGAGAGGATTTCCATTTTCTGTAGTGTTCTGATTAATTTACTGTCCTAACCGCTTTACTCATAGAGAATTCTTTATCTATATAAACTTTCAGTTCCTTAAAAGTCATATTCTGAGTTTCTGCACTTATTCTATCCCTTATTTCACGCATCATCTTGACTGTGTCAAATGTCTTTTCTTTTTAGTCGTCTCCATTTTTAGCATTATATAAGTTATTCTTCTTTGCAAATCAGTAAACCTGTGTATCTACATCTCTGCTGTAATTCCTTTGCCCTGGGCGGCCTTTTTCATATAGGTTCCCCAAGTAAGGTTGTCTTCACCTTCACGATGCGCCACAGCCTTTTCGATGGCCATGTTTGCAGCATTCTCTACTACCCAATCAAAGTTTTCATCTCCAACTGAATTGCGGTCGGCATCCGGCGAGGGATTGCAAAAATCAATAGCATAAGGTATCCCATCTCTGATTGCAAATTCCACAGTATTAAAATCATAACCCAGAGCCTGATTGAGCTTTAATACATAATCATGTATAGTTTGTAATAATTCTTCTGAAACATTTTGAAATGCGCTGTATCGAAGGTGATGAGAGTTGCGTGGTTCGTAATGCATGAGACGCACGTATTTTCCACCCAGGCAATAACAGCGAAAGTAGGCATCGAACTGAATCTCTTCCTGCAGCAACATCACAAGCTGGCCGGTTTCAGCATGTTTTTCAAAGAGCTCTCCCATATTGCTGATTTTGTAAACACTTTTCCAGCCGCCACCTGAATAAGGTTTCATGTAGGCCGGAAAACCGACATACGACAGCATTGCCTCCCAATCCAGCGGTGAGGCGAGGTTAGAAAAAGAATCTTCCGTAGTGTCATCGGGTCGTTCATGCGAGGGCAGAATAACAGTTTTCGGTACCGGTACTCCTATTTTCACCGCAAGGCAATTATTAAAAAATTTATCATCGGCGCTCCACCAGAAGGGATTGTTGACCACAGCAGTGCCGCACAGGGCTGCGTTTTTCAGATAGGTGCGGAAGAAAGGGACATCCTGCGAAATGCGGTCAATGATTACATCATAATCGGTCGGATAACCCTGAGCTACCTTATCTATGCGCACGGGCTCGGCCACAATTCCGTCAACATTTTTAGCATTCACCCTTTCAATGAAGGCCTGCGGAAAGGTCCGCTCCATGCCAAACAAAATTCCTATTTTTTTCATGCTAACATTTAAATAAGTTTTGTTAATTCTTAAAACCTGTTTTGGAGTATACAAAATTGCTTGCCCGATTTTTCTCATCCCCTATCCCTTCTCCAAAGGAGAAGGGAGCCTTACCGCACAAAGGGTTAGACTGCACCTCTGGTGAAATAACACATTATTTTAACATTCAAATAGCTCTTAAATTTAACCGCAAACTAAAAGCTGCATAGCATCATATCAGGCAAGCTAACATTACTCATCATTTGAATCTACCCGTCAAATTTCATTTGCGAAATATAATGCGGAAACATTTCCCGCCAAACCGGCCAGTCATGTACTGCACCCTTTCTTACATCAAGCCAATGGCTTACTCCTTTTTTTTGCAGAATCTGTGACATCTGTTTGTTGGCCTGAAGGCAAATATCATGTTCACCTACTCCCAGCACGATGCCAATATCATACAAGGCTGGGTTTTCTAATGCCGGCAAGTAATCAGGAGGATTGTTAAAATAGACCTGATTATCGTAGTAAGTATCCATCTGTGGCTTAATGTTGAAGGAACCGCTCATGCTGAAAAGGTATCCGACCTTCTCAGGATATCTGAAAGCAAAATTCGCCGAATGATACCCACCGAAACTGCAGCCTGCTACAGCAACCCTTGAATGACCTGTTTCATATAAGGCACGAGGGATTATCTCGTCATGAATAAATCTGTCGTAAATGGTGTGATTATGCACCCGCTCGGAGGGATGAATTTTTTTATTGTACCAGCTATCTTCATCTATGCTATCAACGCAATAAGCTTTCACATAACCATTGTCAATATAACTGTTGATGCTATCCATCAATTTAAAATCCTTACATTGATAATAACGTCCCATAGAAGTTGGAAAGATGATGAGGGGGTAGCCACGGTCTCCAAATACAATCATCTCCGATTCTCGCCCTAATATGGGGGAATGCCACTTAAAATATTGTTCCATCACGCGTAAGATTTTTTGCTTCTAAGAGCCTGATACAGGCGCTTTTTAAACGAGCGCAAATGTATGTAAAGGATAATGAAGAAGAAAGAATCTTTATACGTAAAATAGTGGCAATGGAAGAATCCCAAATAAAAATTATATAAAGTAATTGTGCACCGCTAACATCATTTTGCTATGACTGCTCTCTGGCCTGAAAAGATAGCCCGGAGTTCCTTACCGATGGTAGCGAAGGTTAAATGGTTCAATGGGAACTCAAGCAACACATGAGAAAAGCTCAGGAAAAAAAGCCATTTCAACCCGGTTTTATAATCATAGGTATACAACGCAATGGATGCCAGCCAAATGACTATGATTGCAGCCAGACGGGTACGGGAGATATTATGCCATTGAATGATGGAGGTTTTAGAAAACCAATTAAGATAATGATACATATAAGCGAATCCGATGAAAGCCATAACTGAAAATGCTGCCCGGCTCTGATAAAGAACGTTGTTCACATACCGGAAATACTCCTGAATAGTTGCTGGCTGTTCGAAATTATGGGTGCTGAAAGGAGCCATCAAATAATAATTCAGCATTTGAAAGTCTGCGTAATTGTTTTTTACTTTTTCTGAAACAGTATAATTTGTGCTTTCAGGAAAATAAAAGAAGAAGCTGGCAGCACAAATTATAAAGACCACCAGAGATGCTATTCCTGATAAGCTTTTACCCCTTAATGCCCCAACCAGGATGAAGAGGCCGGTAAAAAGAAAGACGTGGATAATCGTGGGAAGGAAGACACTGAATATTGAATGAATGATGGGACTTTTTACCGCTATCGCCGAAAGCGGAAATAACAGGAAGATGTAGAGTGCCTTCGCATATGGATTGGTTACAAATACGAAGATCAGGGCGGCACTGAATGCTATGAATGTGATTGCAGTTCCAGTATTCGCCGGGAGGTTTGGAACCAAACGGAGAGATCCAGCAGTAATTAGGAGTCCTGCTAAAATCAAAAAGAGGTAATCATATTTGCCCTTCGTAAAGTAACGTCGATCGTGCAGCCACGAAATCTCTGTTAAATAGTGCAGAGGTCCCAGGAAAGCGTAGACGAATAGAAAAGTTTCGAAAGGGAATAGGAAAGCACATATCGCTGACAGGATCATCAAGCCGATGTTAAGATAATTGACCTGGTCAGTTGTCATCTTTCCTGTGATCATAAACGAATTGCTGAGTGACGAAATTAAATAAAAATTAGCAGGTCTATTGCTGTTAGTGGCACCTTAAATAAATATTGTATTTTTATCATATGTACCTCTCTTATCAACCTCTAACTGTATATCGCTTATCTTTACTGCCTGATATACTTCCAAATTTCAGCATCCACTTCTAAGCCCATGTCTGTCAATTCTTACCTTCCTACAATCATCCTTTCAATTCTTATTGCTCTCTCATTTTCGAGCGTTGGGTATGGTCAGCAATCAGTGGTATCAAACCAAAATTCCTTTAATTCTAAAAATCAGGTTAAGACGGAAGTCCGCGGGGAGAAAATCGCTCCTCCAGGCATGGTCTTTATTCCAGGTGGAGATTTCATGATGGGTACAGAAACTGACTCCGAGGCACGGAAAGATGAATCTCCGGCACACAAAGTACGTGTAGATGGTTTCTGGATGGATGTGAATGAAGTTACGAATGCACAGTTTGCAGAATTTGTAAAAGCCACCGGTTTTGTAACTGAGGCTGAAAAAAAGCCGGATTGGAATGAATTGAAAAAACAATTGCCTCCCAACACCCCACAGCCCCCCGACTCCATTCTTGTAGCAGGGGCATTGGTGTTTGACCCGCCTGCGTATGCTGTAGATCTGAACAATATCGGACAGTGGTGGGCATGGATACCGGGCGCGAATTGGAGGCATCCTATAGGGCCCGGCAGCTCCATTTCGGGAAAAGAAAATTTTCCTGTAACGCAGGTATCGTGGGATGATGCAGTAGCCTTTTGTACTTGGGCAGGAAAAAGGCTCCCGACGGAGGCTGAGTGGGAGTTTGCCAGTCGTGGTGGTCTTCAAGATAAGAAATATCCCTGGGGTGACGATAAGAATTACGCAAAGCATGCCAATACATGGGATGGACATTTTCCTGATAAGAATACCAAAGAAGATGGTTATGAACTTGTGGCACCCATAAAATCATATGATCCCAATGGATATGGATTGTATGACATGGGAGGCAATGTTTGGGAATGGTGCGCCGACTGGTACCATATGAACTATTACAGTGAGTGCGCACAGCAACCGTTGACAATAAATCCGCAAGGGCCTCCGAAGAGCTTCGATCCTGAAGAACCTACAATACCCAAGCGTGTTAACCGGGGCGGATCTTTCCTATGCAACGACAGTTACTGTTCGAGCTATCGCGTTACAGCGCGGATGAAAACAAGTCCTGATACTGGACTTCAGCACTGTGGTTTCCGCAGTGTAATGAGCCAGCAGCAATGGGAAGAAAATAATAGGAAATAGATAAGACCATGTACTTGAAAGTTAGGAGAAACGTTGTACGAAAATGAGGGTCGCTTTTTATCCACACGGTGGCACGGTTTTTACAATTGAGCAAACTCTTGAAATAATAACAATTGGTCTATCATGAAAAATTATAATGAATTGCTTCAGTTTATTAAGTTCAGAGGCATATTGCTTTCATCAAGGGCAATGGCAGTAGCTGTTTTGTTTTTGCTCGGATTCTCAGTAGCTTTTTCGCAGCCTGCAAGTCATAACGATATTGGAATATATATAGGTCCGAATTTCAGCAATATTGATATTCAATCTCCAATAATTTCAGCAGATTCAAGAACCGGTTTTCAGGCAGGCTTCTTTTATCGGGGAGGAAATCTTTTCTATGGTCAAATGGGACTTCAATACCAGTTAATTAAGACAAATTTCGCCATCCCTGATTCAAGTGGTGGGTCAAATGATGATGTGGTTTTTCGCCGGCTGCAGCTTCCTCTTTATGCGGGTCTGAATCTGATTCCGGTATTGAAAGGAATATTTAATATACGTGCTTATGCCGGGCCAGTAATTTCTTATGATATTGATGTTCTGAATAACACACTTGATTTTACTCCCTCTGATTTCAACCGTTTTCGTCTCGACGGAACTTTTGGCGCTGGTGTTGATGTGCTGATATTCTCATTCGATGCAGGATACACGCTGGGAATTAACAACTTGTTTCATAAACAGTTTGATGCAAAAGGGAACTATGTTTTTGTTAATGTAGGGTTGAGATTCTAATATATATATTATTGGTAAGGATATCTTACTAATAACCCCACAAACCAATACTTATTAAGAGATTGGCTGATGCGAAATAAATCGTCAGCTTATGGTTGCAAGGGTTGCTTAACATAAGCTGACGAAGTTGGTTTGGCTCTCATTGAAATTATCACTACATCCTACTATTCTTTAATGAAAGTTTTGGTAATACATCCCGATCTAATTTCAGAGTAATATGATAAACGCCAGCTCTCAACCCGGATATATTGATTGATTGGAAGCTACTTCCATCATAAGAATGGTAAAGAAAAATGCGGCCCGTTAAATCACTTATGATCACCGATTCAGATAACGATTGCTCTTCTGAAAGATCGATGCTTAAAGGATTATTAGCGGGATTGGGATAAATTTCAAAATCATTCAGTAACGGTATTGCGGATAGCAATGCACTCTCCAGCCTTACAAAAGGTTCAGCAATTTTTGCTACATAGCTGAATCATGGTTCGATTCGCGGTAATAATTAAATAGAGACCAGAGAGCAGCCATTTTAACCTGATCGGTACCACTTGATAAATGCAGGAGCAAGCTATCAACGGTTTTATCCTGGTTATAAGCGGAGAAAGAAGGAATAATAAATAGCCAAATAAACAATGGTCTCATTTGGGATTGGAATTGGAAGAGGAGCTCAAGGACTCCGCGTAGAAAGCTACTAATTATTATAAATTTAATATAGTGAAATAAATTTAATCTGCAATCATGAAATAAGAGAATCAAACAGGCATAACATGGGGCGGTCTCTTGAATCTAAGTATAGATCATCTTGCACAATAATAATAAGCAATCCGTTGCCTTAAGTTCCCAAAATGCTGATTCAGGATAATGGTTAAGAAATGCCCCATTGCATCTGGTTTTTATACTGTTTATCCCATTGCTATTTCGCAAAGAATATCTGAAAGCTCTTTAGGTTTACTAAAAAAGGGTGAATGGCTTGTCTGAATGCTGTACACTTTTTCGCAAGGCATTTCTGTATACATTTTCCTTTGAATAAAGGGAGTTACAGCTTTATCTTCTGTACATTCAATGTACACACGAGGCACGCTTCCGAAGTTTTCATCAGTTAATTGCAATGGTGTTATACCTGATTCTATAGGCTCATGGCTAAGAAGAAACTTTGCAAGTTCTGTTATATTTTCGTCACAATCATGATATAAACCCCGCCTATAAATTTCAGGCTGTAAAGTATGGGCTTGCAATTCTTCATGTCTGGTTACATAAGGTTTTAATAATCCTTCCGTGTCTTGTAAAGAATATTCTCTTTGTGTTTTACCGTTAGGAATCAGATAGGCCGCTAAGTACACTAATTTTTCAATTTTATCTGGTCGGAACTCTGCTGCCTGGGAGATCATAATACCGTTTTTGCTATGACCTACTAATATTATTTTTCCTTCGAGGGTATCAATCAGTTTACAAATTTTATCTACTGTTGATTGCATTTTTACTTCGTGAATAGGAGTTTTATCTCTTCCCATTCCTGGCAAATCAATTGCAATTGCTCTATGTCCTTGTTTTTCTAAAATCGGAATTACTCTGTGCCAATTCCATGAGCTGTGCCATGAGCCATGAATTAAAATAAATGTTTTCATTTTTATTTTTTTAGTGAAGTGAAATTGATGTAATGAATAAGCGAATGCAATCCAAGCCTTACGGAATTAGTGTTCCACTAATGCTTTCGCTGCCTCCCATCCTATCATCGCAATTTTTCTTGTCGTTCCCCACATGTAGCCACCAAATGTTCCGCTCGATTGTATAACACGATGACAGGGAATTAAAAATGCAACCGGATTGTCGCCAATGGCAGAACCCACGGCTCGTGACCCACCAGGAATATTTATCTGCTTTGCTATAGTTCCGTAGGTTGATAATTGTCCCAAAGGAATTTTTAAAAGTGTTTGCCACACCTTAAGTTGAAAGTGTGTTCCTTTCAAATGCAATTTTATCTGATTGAGGTTGCTCCAGTCATGGGTAAAAATGAAAAGTGCATTTTGCTGAATAAGATCAACCTTCTGTTCATATTTAGCATTGGGAAAATTCCGGTATAGTTGTTTTAGAGCCTCCTTATTATTATCAGCAAATGCCATGTGGCAAAGTCCTTTAGGAGTGGATGCTACTAAAATATTTCCGAAAGGACTTTCAGCATAACTATAATTGATAGAAAGGTTTCCCCCACCGTTTTTAAACTCTCCCGGTGTCATGCCTTCTATGTTTACAAATAAGTCATGCAAGCGACTTGTGCCTGAAAGTCCTGTTTCAAAAGCTGCATCAAACAAGGTTGCCTGCTTGTCTTTCAGAATATTTTTTGCATACTCCACACTGATATATTGCAGAAATTTCTTAGGGCTTACACCTGCCCAATCTGAAAATATTCTTTGGAAATGAAACGGGCTTAAATGAATCTTTTCTGCTATTTCATCTAAGCTGGGCTGCTTTCTAAAATTTTCTTTTATATAAGTAATTGCCTCTGCAACTCTGCCATAATTGTTTTGTTCCTGCTCTTTCATTTTTGACTTTTAATTTGATTACTCAAAAGTAAAATTGAAGATGCTGGGAGGCTACCCGAAACTTGCTAAGTTTAGAACTGTTTTTACAATGATAGTTTAAATTACTTCATATAGGGCATTTTTTTACTTGCCTGTCTCATAAGTCCGTCAACAAGACTTGCCGGGCTGCTACCTATACTGCCGGAAAACTTCTGGTCATAATTCCAAATCATTTTTTTAGCTTTTCCATCATGAATACTCATAGAAACAGTTACTTCGTTTGTAGCTCCATAAGCACCCACCAACAGGCTTAGAGCAATAGCGCCCCCTTCAGACATAGGTTTTGACAAAGAAAAATTTGAAGAAATCACCCCATCTACTCCTAATATATCAGAAAGTTCACCAGGTGATAAAGGATTCTCCGGATAACTAGCGTTCTTTAATTTTGAATTGGTTGTTTCTACATCTTGAATTTCTGTAGTAACTTTTCCCTGCATTTTTCTTTTAAGCATCCACGAATACATTTCCCTTTGAAAATTCACCGACTCTGTTTTTTGCTGTTCTTTGATTGCTTCAGCGTCAACTTTCTTTTGGGCCGCAATAGAAACTGATGGTGGAATAATAGCAATGAGCTTATGACCCTGAGCTAATGTTAAGGCATCAGGACTATAAAAGATCTTTGCACATGAAGTCAAAATTAGCACGGATAGGCAGATGAGAGAAAAGTATTTAATTAATTTCATTTGAATTTTTTTAAACTGTGTGTAAATATTGATTAATTATTCAAAACCTTGATAAGATTTTTTCATAAATCAGCAGATTTTCCATTATTCAGACCGAATGAGCGATTATACTTACAAATTTACTTCCACGCTTCTCTTTGCTTTTTTTCAGCATACATATGCCATGGGAAAACAGTAAAAATCTTCATCTATTATTTTCATATTTGTTGACCGAAGTAAGATAATCATATTAAAGTTATCTTCTTATGAAGTTACGTTATTTTATAATTCAACATGATCAATTTTTAGACCTATGTCTTAGATTGAATAAAGCAACAATAAACAAATACTTTTATATTTCATTTACTCACGAAATCATAGCCGGAATTAGCTATAAATTTTACTAATTTAACATCTTAAGACAGGTTTTCACCAAAATAATAACCCATGAAAAAACCTTATATTTTTAAATTTCGCTAAATCTCAGACTACACCAAGGAACAGGCTGTTAACTACAATCTATTCATTTGAATCGGTGGATGAACAATAAACCAAATAAACCTTTATAGTTTTTATCTAAATGGAATTACCTATCAGAGAACTATTATGGAAAACTTACATGCGGCTTTTAATATTATGGTGAAACACAAGCATCTCAATGATAAATTAATTGCTTAGATGGCTTTTATGGCATTGGTGACCTTAACGAGACAGAGCTTTCATTGGGTATTGTTAAGGAAATTAGTTTTAGATCCTTCACCCGAATAAAACCTTTGTTAGGAGTTGATGTTTCTTATGCAAGTTCAAAATATTCAGGAGAATTTTCTGGTGGCATTGGAGGTCAGGTTTCTTACATCATGATGCTTTGGCATTATTAATTTTTTTATCATCGATAATGATGCCCAGGGATCTTCCTTTGTAATTTCAACAATGGCATCTTTTGTTTTAGCAGCTCCCTTATCCGTCAGGTTCAATATCCTTCCCTGATTTTTTCCGTAAACGAATGTATGAGGCTCCTCCAGTGATTTTAGCTGGGCAGAGTGCCAGTGGTATCTTCTTGCCATTCTCGTTTCTGTATTCATTCCCTGCTGAATCACCGCCCATTGGCCATCCTGACTAAGAATGAATGAGTGTAAATAAAGCTGGAATCCATCCTGAATAGCGGTATTGTCTACCTTGGCAGAGATGCGGCTGCAATGAATCAAATGGTCGCCATCAAGGCCAGTTGCATCGGCAATTTTCAGTAGTTCAAAAGGAGTTTTCCTTGAATTCCGTCCCCTACCTCCACAGATGTACAATCCTAATTCTTTTGACCTTTGATTAAGGGGAGTTTTCAATGCACCCATAACGGAGGTGGTAATTCCAGAGGAATGCCAATCCATGCCCATCACACATCCCAGCGCCTGAAACCAGAAAGGATCACTCATTTGCCTTAATACTTCAGGCCTGCCGTATGCAATCAACAGTGCTTCTATAATTGCGATGCCAAGGCGACTCATACGATCTGCCAACCATTTAGGCACATGACCATAATGCAGAGGTAAGTCTGCTGTGCCGGATCGTTTCATTTAGTAAAAGTAAGAGAACACCTTTAACCGCTTTTAATCAATCGTTAGCAGAAAAAAATAAGTAATTTGTGAAGCTCAGGTGCAATTTACATTTATAAGTTTTTCAATATTACATAACCTAAATGCAATTCATCCTCTTTGGTGTCTTTAGCAGGTGAAAGCACAATGGTAAATTTATCTTTCAACACCGGTGGCAGAATATCGATTATTTCGTGCATGTCGTCTACATCCACCCCATATTTTTCATCAATATGTGAGGGCGCGTATTTAGTGGCTGCATGCTTATAAAATGCCGTTTGCTTTGCCTGTTTCACAGCCACCCCTTTACCCACACTGACTATAAGTAATTTGTAATGAACCTCTTCAAATATATCCTGCACATAGCCGCCAAGATTTAGAAAAAATAATTTTTCAGATGACAACGATTGAACAACAACTTGTGTCCTGAGCCGGACCTGAACAGCATATCCATCTACTTTTGTTACTTCTCTCCATGCATCTATGTGTATATTATTTTTCGCTTCAGGCCAAAAGGTAACTATGTCATTTCTTAATTCATTTAGTTTGTGGCCAATGCTAAAGAAAACATCATGTTGCTCAGTGTTACGATCTTTTGGTTTACAACCCAATAAAAGCATAAAGAGTTTTGGAGGGTTCATCGGATTATAATATTAATATTTGATTCGTTGTATCTCACCTTAAACTTGATGTTTCAATATTTACGAACTTCATCCTTCAATTTAGAAAATATAATATATAGCACCGTTTTGTTTATAGTCACGAAAATGACAGAGAATAAATTTTTGGTTTTGATGATCTGTCGTGTAACTACAATCGATCTATATAATTCCTATAACCCGTATTCGTCTACTAAATAAATCAGAGACGCCATCGCGGCAGCGCCCAACTCAAGCTCACGTCTGTTCACCTTATCAAAGGTGTCGCTGCCCGCATGATGATAATCGAAATATCGCTGCGAATCAGGTGAAAGGCCTGAGAGCACTTTACAGAAGCCCTGAAGATGACCGATGTCAGCACCGCTTCCTTCCCTTTCAAAAGAGTATATCTCGTATGGTACAAACAAACGCTTCCATGTTTTTATTTTGGAAATTGCATCAGCGTCTCCTTCAAAAGAAAATCCATTCGGAGAAAAACCCCCTGCATCGGTTTCTATTGCAAAAAGGTGATTTTCTTTTTTTGCTTTAGCTTCCTCAGCATACATTCTTCCACCGCGTCCTCCATTCTCTTCATTCATAAATAAAACAGCACGTATGGTATGTTTAGGACGCAGGTTCAACGTTTTCAGAAGATATAAAACCTCTATAGATTGCATGACACCCGCACCATCATCATGAGCTCCCACACCCGTTTCCCATGCATCTAAATGACCTCCCACTGTGATGATTTGATGCGGATATTCCGAACCACGCAGCTCTCCGATTACGTTGAAAGAAGGTTCATCTTTCAGCATTTCGCAGGTTTGCCTAAAATAAAATTTAGTTGTCGGATCGCTTTTCAATTGTTTGCTTAATTCTTCAGCACCAATGGTGCTTACAGCACATGCTGGTATCTTGATTACAGAATCTTCATAATGCATGGCACCGGTATGGGGGAAATCATCCAAAGCAGTAGTCACTGAACGTACTACAATTCCTACTGCCCCAAATTTTGCCGCACGCTCTGCACCCGCCCACCGATACTGCACTGCTTCTCCATAAGCATCAAAGCTGCTGACCTTTGATTGATCCATAGGATGGTTATAAAAGACAATTTTCCCGGCAATGTTCTTTGTGCCTAATGAGTCCAGCGCGGAGAAATCTTTAACTTCCACAACAGATGCTATGATGCCTTTCGATCCGGTGCCGACAGAATTTCCCAATGCGCATATTGACAAAGGATGCTCAGACTTGCATGATGTATAGTAAGCTGTTTCTTTATCGCCTCTTGCCCAATGCGGCACCATACAGGGTTGCAGCCAAACTGAATCAAACGTATATTGCTCCATTAATTTTTTTGTATAGTCAACGGCACCGGCCGCACCTGTAGATCCGGACAATCGCTTTCCATAATCACGACATAATATTTCCAGGTTTTTATAGGCATCGCCTTTCGTTAATGCAGTTTCAAAAATTCTGCGGATCATAAGAGAATCCTGATTCTGCGCATATGCTGACCACAACAGAAGCGATAAAAAAAGACTTAGAATAAACCTTACCATGAAGAAGTATTTAGAGTAGGGCAAAAATAAAGAATGAATGATGTAAATGCCGGTTAGTAGAATTAGGAAGACCCAAGATTTTGCTTTCAGTCAAACTTTAGGGAGCGAAACCTCCCTTTAGTTTGTTTCTTTGTGTTGCACCTATTACTTGAACTTAGAACTCGAATCTTTCAGTGAAATCAATCATTTTCATATTATTTTTTACACATCTGTTTTTAATCGGTTATACGCAAAATGATACCTTGATAAAGCGTAATTGGGAATTGAAATTAGGATTTGGGGGAGGAATTTATGGGTCGGCAGAGAAGTATATTGGTCAAAAAACTTCAATAGAATTGATCGGAACTTCATTTTTGGGTTTTTTAAATTCGGTGCATTTAGGACCTAAGTATATTGTGAGCAATAAAGATGAAAGATTATGGAAGGTAGGGCTTGTTGGAACCTTTGTAAATATTAATTTCAAGGAATATAGCGTGGAATATGTTGGCTTCGGAATACCGGTAGAGTTTTCGAGACGTAGACTCTCTGTAGGAGTTCAGCCTTTCGTTTTATTTATGGACAATCGCTTAACGTTTTCACCCTTACTAATTAGCATTTGTCGTAGATGGAGAAAATAGTACTATGATTGTCGGATAGCTTATCCTAATGGCGGCCTGCCCGATCTTTATCAATTAATAAAATCTTATCGCTACTGAATAGATCGTGTTAATTGTTATGGTCACTGAATATATATTCCTTAATTTAAATGGTGGCTCAGAACCAGGTCTAAAGGTTTGTGCGTGGTATTTCATATTCAGCTGTAAGTATGATAGGTAACCAATTAATATACAGATGGCTTAGAACCCTCTTAAGTTTTGCCAGAAGAACATTGATTTAAAAGAAAGCTTTAACTTTTCTAATGTACTAAGATCATAGACAAAAGATAGTTATTATATGTCATATTTTTTTCATACTTTATTTGCAATACAATAATAATCTTACAGTCTTGACGCCGCTTCCTTGTCAAGAAACCAATGAAGCTCTCCTGATTCAGGCCGAATTGAACATGCAGGATATACTTCAGGTTGCTGCGTTCCATGCAGTATCGCTTCAACTATTGACGATTTATTTTTTTTAGTTACAAGAAATACAACAGTAGAAGCGCGATTAACAATATCAGGTGTGAGGGACAAACGGTGCATATTTTCTTCTTCGTGATAAATTGAAAGGATCCATTGATTTTCATCTTTAGGTAATGGAGCTCCGGGAAATAAGGATAAGGTATGCCCGTCAGTTCCTAAGCCCAAGAGAACCAAATCAAAGGTGTTTTGCGAATGATCGAAATAACGATTCAGGAGCTTTTCATATAATAAAATGGATTCTTCTGGTTTTACATCGGTGCGCATATAATGAATCTGCTCTTCGGGAATAGAAACATGCTCAAGCAATGCTTCGTATGCCATCTTCCCATTGTTGCGCGAATCATTGAATGGCACACATCGCTCATCACCAAAAAAGATGTGAAGCTTTTCCCAAAGTATTTTCTCTGCATTTACCGGCTGAGCCAGTAATTGATATAATCGTTTCGGAGAGTTTCCACCGGACAAGGCCCATGTAAACCGGTTTTGTGTTCTAAGAACATTTTTAATATGGGCTATGATCCAGGTTGCCAGGACAGAGTTTACTTCGTCAGGATCTTTTTGAATATGCAATTGCATGGAGAAAATTTCCGAGGGAAAATTATTTTTCTTCTTCCGGTGACGGATAGGTGATCCAGTTTCTACCATCGCGTGCTATAAGGGCTTCGGCGTCCTCAGGCCCCCAGGAGGCCGGTTTATAATTAGGAAAATCAACGGGTGTACGTTGATCCCAGGCTTCGAGAATAGGCATGATCACCTGCCATGCGGCTTCCACCTGGTCTGAACGCATAAAAAGGGTTGCATCGCCCTGCATAACATCAAGTAATAGAGTTTCATAGGCTTCCGGCTGATTGCCATCATAGGCATCATTATAATTGAAAACCATGTCTACAGGGTCGAGCACCATTGACTGCCCGGGTTGCTTTGCCTGAAAGCGCAAACGTATATCCATAGCCGGCTGTATGCTGATTGTTAACCTGTTCGGACGCCAAGTGTCTGCGGCTTCAGGAGGAAATGCATAATGTGGGGCCGGCCGGAATTGTACGGTGATAATTGTCGTTTTCTGCTGCAGATATTTTCCGGTACGTACATAAATAGGTACTCCTTCCCATCTCCAATTATCGATGTAAAATTTTACTGCCGCATAGGTTTCAGTTTTAGAATCTGTGGCGACATCTTTCTCCTGCCTGTATGAAGAAACTTTTCTACCATCAATAGAGCCTGCAGAATATTGTCCCCGTGCTGCATAATCGTGCACCTTGTCTTTAGGAATGCGTCTAATTGCATTCAATGCATCTACCTTTTTGTTTCTTATTTCATTCGCGTCGAAGGCTATCGGTGGTTCCATAGCAACCATGCAAATCAGTTGCAGGATATGATTTTGAACCATATCGCGAAGCGCACCACTTTTATCGAAATATCCGCCACGGTTTTCCAGTCCTACGGTTTCAGTAGCTGTAATCTGCACATGATCTATATAATGATGGTTCCAGATGGGGTCGAATAAAGTATTTGCATATCGAAGTGCAAGGATATTTTGCACAGTTTCCTTTCCCAGATAATGGTCGATGCGGTAAATCTGCTCTTCCGCAAAGAGTCTGAGAAGAAGTGCATTTAGCTGGTGGGCACTTTCCAGGTCATGACCAAAGGGCTTTTCAACCACAATGCGTGCGTATTTCGGATCGGCACAGACACCAAGCTTTCCAAGTTGTTCAGCAATGGTGGGAACCAGTTGGGGTGCCACTGCCATATAAAAAATTACCTGCGGATGAATGCCCCACTCTTTTTCCTTTTGCTCAACAATCTCTGTTATCTTTTTATAACCCTGTTTATCTGCGGCTTCCATCTGCCAATAGGAAATATTTTTAGCAAATACCTTCCACTTAATACCCAGGTCTTTTTTTCGTCGTGAAAATTTTTTTATTCCCTCTAAAAGATGCTTTCTATATGCAACATTGGTATATTCTCCGCGCGCAAGACCGACAATAGCAAACTTCTCGGGCATCAGGTCATCAAGAAATAAATTATATAATGCGGGAGAAAGTTTTCGAAAATTCAGGTCGCCGCTGCCGCCGAAGATAAAAAGCAATGATGCGTCGGGACGCTTTGTGTTATGCATCTTTAGTTAAGGTTTTGCTTGCTTCCATTCCGTATGAAATGATCCTCCGACATCTGTACGCTGATAAGTATGTGCTCCAAAATAATCACGCTGAGCCTGAATAAGATTGGTGGGTAGATGCTCGCTTCTATATGCATCAAAATAAGAAAGTGCGGCCATATGAGCTGCCACAGGAATCCCGCTCAACGCCGCTTCTGCTACCACAGAGCGAATAGATTTTTCGTGTGACATTACCTTTTCAGCAAGTATTGCATCAAGCAGGATGTTGGGCAGCTTATTGTTTCCTTGAAAAGCTTCAGTCAAATCATCAAGAAATGCAGCTCTTATGATACATCCGCCACGCCATACACGTATCACCTCTGAAATTAATATGTCCATGTGAAGTACTTCTGAAGCCCTATACAACAAAGCCAGGCCCTGTGCATAACACAATATGGTTGCAAAATATAGTGCATCATGAATCTGTAATATAAAATCTTCTGTATGATGAATATTGAGAGTGCCCGATTTATACAAAATTGCAGCTTCTCCCCTTTCCTTTTTATAAGCTGACAGATCGCGCATAGCAACAGCCATATCAATAATGGGAACAGGAACACCCATGTCCATCGCATCCTGCGAGGTCCATTTTCCCGTACCTTTTGAACCAGCCATATCGGAGATCATTTCGATGAGAGAGCTACCGGTTATATCATCTTTCTGCATTAAAATATTGGCAGTTATTTCTATCAGGAAAGATTTCATTTTTCCCTCATTCCATTTATTGAAGATCTCGTGAAGCTGATCATTTGATAACTCAGCACCCTTCTTCAGAAGCCAATAGCTTTCACTGATAAGCTGCATGATGCCATATTCAATTCCATTGTGCACCATCTTCACATAGTGGCCGGCCGCACCCATTCCAACGTATGCTACGCATGGTTGTCCATTCACCTTTGCCGCAACTGCTTCGAGCACGGGCTTAACGACTTCATATGCTTTGAGGTCACCTCCGGGCATAATGCTTGGTCCGCTTCGCGCTCCCTCTTCTCCGCCTGAAATGCCTATGCCCATAAAATGTATTCCTACCTCCTGCATTGCATTTACCCTTCTCAGTGTGTCAGTATAGTGAGAGTTGCCGCCATCAATTACTATATCCCCCTGATCAAGCAGAGACACAATTCGGTTTAGTACATCATCCACAGGTTTTCCAGCGGGTACTAACATCATCACTTTGCGTGGCAGCTGCAGTGACGAAATCATCTCATTCAAATCAAAAAATCCTTTAACAATTTTATCCGGTGAAGCGGATTCATCCAGGGCAGCACATTTATTTTTGTCAAGATCATAACCTGCTACCGCGAAACCTGAGTCGGCCATGTTAAGCAATAGATTGCTTCCCATAACTCCCAGGCCAATCATACCGAAATCGTATTGAAGTGCCGACATAAATATTAAAAGCAGCTTAGATGTATTTTCATAAATATAGTTTGCTCACTTCTATTTCCTCATCCCCATCCCTTCTCCGAAGGAGAAGGGGGCTGTTTATAATCCGAGTTCCTTCTTTTGCTTTTCATCAATAGATGATGGTGCATCTAGCATCACATCACGGCCCATATTATTTTTTGGGAATGCAATAAAGTCGCGAATGTTTTCCTGATTTAGAATTGTCATTGAACAGAATCGGTCAAATCCGAAAGCAATTCCTCCATGTGGAGGGGCACCAAATTCAAAAGCATTCAAAATAAATCCAAATTTAGACTCAGCTTCTTCCTTTGAAAGACCCAGCACAGCAAACATCCGTTCCTGATCCTGTCTTTTGTGAATGCGTATGGAACCGCCGCCAATTTCAACACCGTTAATTACCAGGTCGTAGGCATTTGCCTTTACCTTGCCAGGGTCAACGTCCAATAATTGATTGTCTTCCTTGCTCCATGAGGTAAATGGATGGTGCATCGCATTCCATCGCTTATCTGTCTCATCCCATTCCAAAAGAGGAAAATCAATCACCCAGAGTGGAGCGTATTTGGTCCTCTTTCTTAATCCCAATCGGTTTCCCATTTCGAGCCGCAATTCACTTAAAGCTTTTCTGGTACGACCTGCTGCACCTGCAAGAATCAACATAAGGTCTCCCGGTTCACTTACAAGATGTGCTGATATTTTTAATAAATCTTCGGAACTATAAAACTTGTCCACGGATGATCTGATGGAACCATCATTGCCGTATTTAATATAGATTAGTCCTCCTGACCCTATCTGGGGACGTTTCACAAATTCGGTGAGTTCATCAATTTGTTTCCGTGAATATTCAGCGCAACCCTTTACGCAGATGCCTGCAACCAGTTCAGCATCATCGAATATTCTAAAGCTCCTTCCGGAAACCAAATCTGAAAGAGATGGATCATCGGTGTTCATTAATTCTATGATTTCCATTCCAAAACGAATATCCGGCTTGTCGTTTCCATAGCGACGCATTGCATCATCATAACTCATTCGGGGAAATTCAGCAAGATCAATATGCCTGACTTTTTGAAAGACATGCTTAACCATCCCTTCAAACATTTGTAGCACATCTTCGCGCTTCACAAAGGCCATTTCGCAATCTATCTGTGTAAATTCCGGCTGACGATCCTGCCTCAAATCCTCGTCACGAAAACAGCGGACGATCTGGTAATAGCGGTCGAATCCGGAGACCATCAGCAACTGCTTGAATGTCTGCGGTGACTGAGGCAATGCATAAAATTGACCGGGATTGAGGCGAGATGGAACTACAAAATCACGAGCACCTTCGGGGGTGGATTTTATGAGATGTGGTGTTTCCACGTCCACGAAACCTTTGCTATCTAGGTACTCGCGAACGGCTCTTGCAACCTCATGCCGATGCAATAAATTATACTGATTAGGTGCCCTGCGTAAATCGAGATATCGATACTTCATTCTTAACTCTTCACCACCATCAGTTTCATCTTCAATTGTAAAGGGAGGAGTTATGGAAGAGTTCAATATGTTTAATTCTTCGACTATAATCTCTATTTCACCTGTTGGTAGATTTTGATTTTTGTTTGACCTTTCAGCAACTATTCCCGTCACTGTTATTACGAACTCACGGCCAAGCTCAATCGCTTTTTTTACGGCTTCAGAATTACTGGCGGGATTGAAAACAAGCTGTGTGATGCCGTACCTGTCGCGCAGGTCAATAAACAGCATGCTGCCAAAATTCCTGATGCGCTGCACCCAACCGGCAAGGGTCACTTTAAGGGGGGAATGTTCTAATCGTAATTCACCACAGGTGTGTGTGCGATACATTTTAATTGAAAGATTTGAATAAAAAGAAGTTGGCAAAAGTAGGATTTTATATGGCTGGGTAGACACAAAACTGTGTAGTATAATATTGTAACTTTCAGTTCATATAATGGCTTTTTATGAAAACACTGTGTAGTATAATATTAATAAACATACTTCCTCTAATTGCATTTTCTCAAACTGACCCGGAACCCATGTTAGCATCAGCTTCACCACCCTCACCGC
>MWVX01000051.1_pt1 | contig 34044 bp, 32 predicted proteins | sample 1047311 | NCBI WGS metagenome assembly MWVX01 (sample SAMN06349984, study PRJNA376086) | soil metagenome | isolation source: MtG-4 sample Antarctic (ecotone) soil | place: Antarctica | collected 2015-01-13 | reverse complement strand
TAACCTTCTTTCGAGACGATATTTCCGCACAATTCAAAAAACTTTCTGGTCAAAAAAGGATAATCCGCAAGGTCGAGAGCGCGCGCGACAAATGCACCGTCGCGCGTCCAAAGGTAACTATAATGGGCGGTTGCGCGCGTTGTAACGTCCGAATCATTTGCCGCGAGAATTGCGCCGTGGTTATCAATCTGCGTTCGCATAACCAGCAGCGAACGCTTGTATAATTCGATTATTTCAGGCGTTAAATCCACAAAATCTGTATTGTTTTTGTTAATCCAGGCGCGCCAGTAATTTTCCGTATAACTTAAAAAATTTTGCGGCTTCTGTTCGTTGATATGTTCGTTCAGACGGCAAACTTCGGCGTGAGAAGTTCCCGCGCAAATCCAGTAATAAAATTCTTTTGTTTCCAGTGTCTGAAGACTAATGTAGATTCCGACAGTCGAATCAACCGAGCCTTCAGTTATCGCGCTGCCATTCTGTAGAATGCCGTCTTCGGCGTCGCGCCAGGTTCCTTCGTTGTTTTGAAAGGCTTTCCTTCCGGTCGAAAAAACGTCGAAGTGCGGCTCGGTGTTTATCAAAAAATAGCGATGTTTCTTGTAATGAACGAGTGCGAAACTTTCCGGGTCGTAGAAAGCCGTGTCACCGACTTTGTTTTCATAAATGCGAAAGTCCTGATGCAGAAAGACGCGGATTTCCCGCGCCTTTTCAAGCAGATTAGAAACGCGCACACGCCGCAGAAATATATTTTCGTGGCTTGCAACCGTGTCGTTTGAAACGATTTCCAAGCCTAAATTTTCATTTGTGAGTTTTACGTCCGTTACAAGTGTTTCGGGCAAATATCGTAGTTTTCTTTGCCAGTCGTCCGCAAAAATCCAGGAAAACACGCCATCCGCCCAAACGCCGAACCGAAACGGAAAACCTTCCGTGTGATTTTCCTGCCCGACGTGCGGAAAGAAGATGTCGCGGATTTGATATTTGTCGTCGAAGGTTACGAGCAGCGAACCGTTTCCGACCGGAATGTCGCGCATAAATCAAATGTTTATCATTGAAAATATGAAAGCTACTAAAAAAGAATTTTACACTAATTTTTTTGACAAGGCTTTTCGCAGAAAAAGAATTTATTTCTCGCCTCGAATGCCAAAAACAATCAAATTGATATAATAAAAGTATGAAACCCGACCAGGAAAAAAAGAAAAAAGTAAATTACTCGAACGCCTGGCAGGAAGCCAGAGAGTTGATTTGGCAGTATCGCTTTCGTCTCGCGCTCGGCGGCGTGTTGATGATAATCAGCCGTCTTGCAGGGCTTGTTTTGCCCGCGTCGTCGAAATATCTGATTGACGAGGTTATCACAAACCGTCATTACGAGATTTTGAAATGGATTGCGCTCGCCGTCGGCGTCTCGACGCTCGTATCGGCTGTAACATCGTTCGCGCTCACGCAAATCTTGGGTATTGCGGCGCAGCGCGCGATTACGGAAATGCGAAAGCGCGTGCAGACGCAAATCGAACGTCTTCCGGTCTCGTATTTCGATTCGACGCAGAGCGGGCAACTTATCTCGCGCATTATGAGCGACGCCGAAGGCATCAGGAATCTGGTCGGAACGGGACTCGTGCAACTTGCCGGAAGTCTGGTAACGGCGCTGATTTCAATCGGCGTTTTGTTTTATATCAACTGGCGTCTGACCGTCGTAACGATTGTGGTTCTCTCCGCGTTCGGCGGCGTTCTCGCTTTCGCATTTAAAAAGCTGCGTCCGATTTTCCGCGAGCGAAGTGTTATCAACGCAGAAGTTACGGGACGCCTAACCGAAAGTTTGGGCGGCATACGCATTGTCAAAGCATACACGGCGGAAAAGCGTGAAGAATTAGCTTTCGCGCGCGGCGCGCACAAACTCCTGCGCAATGTCGCCAAATCAATGACCGGCGTTTCGGCTGTAACGGCGTTTTCATCCGTTATAATCGGCGCGGTCAGCGTCGTGATGATTCTGCTCGGCGGAAATTCCGTAATTGCCGGAACGATGACCATCGGCGACCTTTTTATGTATATCTTTTTCACGGGTTTGATGGCGTTTCCAATTATCGAGCTGTCGTCAATCGGCACGCAGATTACAGAAGCGTTTGCCGGACTCGACCGAATCCGTGAGATTTTGAGTAAAACGACCGAAGATGATGAAGACGAAACGAAAAAATCTTTGCCGAACTTGAAAGGCGCGATTGCTTTTGAAAATGTTTTTTTTGAATACGAAGCGAACACGCCGGTTTTGCGCGGCGTTTCGTTCGACGCGGCGGCAGGAACGACGACTGCATTGGTCGGTTCGAGCGGTTCGGGGAAATCAACAATTTTGAGTTTGGTTTTGAATTTCATCCAGCCGAGTGCGGGAAAAATTCTTGTTGACGGCGTTGATTTACAAGAAATAAAACTGCGCGATTATCGCAGAAATTTAGGTGTCGTTTTACAGGAAAATTTTCTGTTCGACGGCACGATTTTGGATAACGTCAGGTTTTCCAATCCGCAGGCGAGTTTCGACCAAGTAGCAGAAGTTTGCCGCATTGCTTACTGCGATGAGTTTATCTCGCGCTTTGAAAAAGGTTACGACACAATCGTCGGCGAGCGCGGCGTGAAACTTTCCGGCGGTCAGAAACAACGCATCGCAATTGCGCGCGCGCTGCTTGCCGACCCGAAGATTTTAATTCTCGATGAAGCGACATCAAGCCTCGATTCCGAAAGCGAAATGATGATTCAGGAAGGCTTAGATAATTTGCGGCGCGGGCGCACTACATTCGTCATCGCGCACCGCCTTTCGACCATCAGAAGCGCCGACGAAATTCTCGTCGTCGAAGCGGGCGAAATCGTCGAGAGCGGCACACACGAAGAGTTACTGGCAATTGGCGGACGCTACAAACAGCTTTATGACAAGCAATACCAATTCGAGCGAAATCAATTCATCAATCCGGGCGAAGATTTTACGCCCGCTAATGAAGGAGAAAAACAACGTATTGTGTCGAGCGCACCGTGATTATAATTTGCTTTCGCAATTCTAAAATTTTCAATCGTTTGAATAAAAAATTAAATTACAAAAATGAAAATTATTGTCATCGGCAGCGGTTTCGGCGGACTGGCAGCAGCGATTCGACTTCAGGCGCAGGGACATCAGGTAACGATTTTGGAAAAGCGCGATAAAACCGGCGGGCGAGCTTATGTTTACGAGCAGGACGGTTTCGTGTTCGACGGCGGTCCGACAATTATCACCGCACCTTGGCTGATTGACGAGTTGTTTGAAATCGCCGGAAAGAAAACGAGCGATTATGTCGAACTCGTGAAAATCGACCCGTTTTATAATATTCGCTGGGAAGACGGCAGCATATTTAATTACAACGACGACAAGGAAAATCTTCTTGAACAAATTCGCAAAATCGCGCCGGACGAGATTGAAAATTATAAGCGTTTTGCCAAAGATTTGGGCGAGATTTACCGCGTCGGTTTCGATTTAATTGATAAACCGTTTCACACTGTCGGCAGTATGTTAAAAGTTGTGCCGCAAATGGTTAAGCTGCGTTCGGATAAATCGGTCTATAAATTTGCAAGCAAGTATTTTAAGAACGAAAAACTGCGCGAAGCGTTCAGCTTTCACCCGCTTTTAATCGGCGGAAATCCTTTTACTTCGACTTCGATCTACGCGATGATTCATGAGTTGGAGCAAAAATTCGGCGTCTGGTTTGCGATGGGCGGAACGGGCGCGCTTGTCAGAGCCTTGAGCGATTTATTTCAAGACATCGGCGGCGAGATTTGTCTCGAAACCGAAGTTAGTGAGATTTCGATTGACGAAAAAAGAAAAGCTAACGGGGCGAAGTTGAAATCAGGCGAATTTATCGAAGCCGACGCCGTTGTGTCGAATGCCGATGTGGCTTTTACTTATTTAAATTTAATACCCGAAAAGTTTCGCCGGAAATATACGGACAAAAAGGTAAAGCGAATGACTTATTCGATGTCGCTGTTCGTCATCTATTTCGGAACAAATAGAAAATACGAAAATATGGCGCACCACGAGATAATTATGGGGAAACGTTATCGCGGGCTGCTCAACGATATTTTCGTGAATAAAACTCTGTCGGAAGATTTTTCCCTTTATCTGCACCGTCCGACCGCAACCGATGAATCGCTTGCGCCTGACGGCTGCGATTCGTGGTATGTTCTCTCGCCCGTGCCGCATCTCGGCGCGACGATTGATTGGAAAACGCAGGCAAAACCTTACCGTAATTCTATTATAAATTACCTGGAAAAAAATTATATGCCTGAACTTTCAAAGCATATCGTCAGCGAGCATTACATTGACCCGCTGCATTTTGAAGGAACTTTGAACAGTTATCTCGGCAGCGCGTTTTCCGTCGAACCGACGCTTTTCCAATCGGCGTATCTTCGCCCGCACAATCGCAGCGAAGACATTCCGAATCTCTATTTCGTCGGCGCGGGAACGCATCCGGGCGCGGGAATGCCGGGCGTGATTTCGAGCGGAAAAATTGTCGGAAACCTTATCGGCAGAAACGTTTAACATTTATCATTTAACATTTATCAGTTATCATTTGCAATTGAACATTTGTTATTTGTCAATCGTTACCAAAGATTGAGTATTTAGGATTTGGTAAATGATAAATGTTAAATGGTAAATGAAAATCGGGTATTGGATGAAAACTTTATTTTTAATTTTAATCGGCGCAATCATCGTTTGGCTTGGGTATGAAGTTTTGACATTTCCTAGTGTTTCAAAACTTCGGACGGAAAATCCGACGACTTCATCAATGATTGAATATCGTATTTCCGAAGCTGTTGACGAAAAACGAGAACCGCGTAAGTATCAAATCTGGATGCCGATTCAGCAGATTTCCCCAAATCTGCAACGGGCAGTTTTGGCGGGCGAAGATACGCATTTTTTTCAGCACGACGGTTTTGATTGGGACGCGATTCAAAAGGCTTGGGAAGAAGCGCAGAAAGAAGGCGAAAAGGAAGCCAAAGCCGAAGGCGATTACGACCCGAACGATTGGATTCCGCCGATGCCTTCATTCAAACGCGGCGCGTCAACCATTACGCAGCAGCTTGCCAAAAATCTGTATCTGAGCGAAGAAAGAAATTTTTTCAGAAAAGGACGCGAAGCAGTGATTACTTATTTTTTAGAAAAGGATTTGTCGAAGAAAAGAATTCTGGAATTGTATTTGAACGTTATCGAATGGGGCGACGGCATTTACGGCGCGGAAGCCGCGTCGCGTTATTATTTCAACAAATCCGCTTCGAGCCTGACCGCGCAGGAAGCGGCTTATTTATCGGCAATGGTTCCGTCGCCGCTCAATGTGTTTAATCCGAAAAAGAATCCTAAGCGCGTTGTCCGAAGACAGAAGGTCATCTTGCGCGGGTTGAATTACGTTAAATTAGCTTACTGATTCTTAAATACTAAAAAGATTTAGCCACGAACAAACACGAAAGAACACGAAATAAAAAATCAAAAGTCTTTAGTGTCTTTTTTGTTTTTGTTCGCGGCTAAATCTCCTGTGTTCTATTCAGCCGTTGCGCTTTTTGCTCTCGCGCCCGCACCTTTGATGTTCATTTCATTCAAAATCCAACCGGCACCGGCGAATTTTTCCGTTACGAAAAGAACAAAGCGAATATCAACGGCAATCGTCCGTCCGACATCTTCATTGTAGAAAAGATCATTACCCAAACCTTCGTAATTTCCGTCAAAAACCAGACCGACTTGCTCACCGTAACCGTTCAAAACCGGACTGCCGGAATTGCCGCCGATAATATCGGTCGTTGCCAGAAAATTAACCGGAACTGAGCCATTTGTGCCGAATCTGCCGAAATCCTGCGCGCGCTGCAAATCCTTCAACTTTTGCGGTGCGTCAAACGGTGCGACTCCCGTGTCTTTTTCGATAATGCCTCTAAGCGTCGTAAAAGGGCTGTATCTGACGGCTTCACGCGGACTATAGCCTTTGATGTTGCCGAAGCTGAAACGCAAAGTAAAATTAGCGTCCGGGTAAATGTTGGGCGTGCCGCTCATCTCCGTCATTCCTTTCATATAAAGCAATCTGAGACGGTCGATTTCTGAGCTGAATTTCACTGTTCGCGCCGACAGAGCATTTCTTTCCTGCGCCAAAGCCGTCATAAAGCTGACGATATTCGGATACTTTTTCTGTAAATCTTTCGCAGACATATCGTAGAGTCTGACCACTTTTTCGGGCGTGTCGAAGTTTTCCTTTTCGGCGATAGATTCGGCAAAAGTTTCTTCGGCTGCGCGGCGTTCTTTGCCCTGGAAACGATTAAAAAGATTTTCCGCCGCCTCGAACTTTTGACCGATAGGCAATTCCGCCAATTCACGTAAGAAAAATTTAAGCACTTCGCGCTCGAAAACCGGTTCGCGGTCTTTGTATGCAGTTTGAATTTCGCCGAGTTTCTGCTGTTTTTCAGCCTGCGTTAATTTTCTTCCTTGCTCGACGGCTAAAACTGCGTCATATACTTGTTTAAAGACCGGCGTTACAGTCAAGTTCGGCGTTGCAAATGAATTTGGAAATCTCTGCAAAATTACATCCCGCCGCGCGGTCGGATAAGTTTCATCGGACAGGCGTTTGAGATTGTTCAAAAGCTCACCGTATTTGTCCCGGCGCTGTGGACTGGCATTGACCCAGGCGGCGAATCTTGCTTCTTCAGCCTGTCTTTTCGCTACCGTATCTCCGCGCCGCAGGGCAATCTGACCGCCTTCATAAACTTTTGTGGAATTGTCCAGACTGGCAATGTCGGATTGAAATTTGATACGTTTTTCGTCATTCTCCTCGCCAATCATTCGCAGCGCGTTGCTTCTCGCTGCCAGATATTTGTTGAGAAAAGGGAAGTTGACCTTTTGCGCGTAATCAATCGACTGGCTTTCACGATAACGCGTCGTGCCGCCCGGATAACCCAAAACAAAAACGAAATCGTTTTCTTTGACACCGCCGATATTAATCGTCAAAAACTTTTTCGGTCGAAACGGAACGTTGTTTGGTGAGTATTCGGCACTTGTTCCGTCCGGCGCGGTATAAGCTCTTAAAAAAGTAAAATCGCCCGTATGACGCGTCCATTCGAAATTGTCCGGGTCGCCGCCGAATACGCCAATGTTGCGCGGCGGCGCATAAACGACGCGCACGTCTTTTATCTGCATCGTTTGATAAAGATAATGAAAAAAGCCATTGTTTAGCGATTGGATGCGAATCGTCGAGCCTTTCGGCGCACGAGCTTGTTCCTGCTGCTGAAGCTCCTGCGTGTTTTTCTTGATAACTTGAGTAAGCGCATCGCCTGTCAAATTCTCGGTGCCGCGTTTGATTTTTGCAGTTACATCTTCGACGCGCTGTGTCATATTCACCAAATAATTTTTGGCTGGCAATTCTTCAGTTCGTGAATTTGCTTTGAAGCCGATTTCGGCGTAATTTCGCTGCGGCGTCGAAGCCGACACAAGCGCGTCGTAACCGCAGTGATGATTGGTTAAAATCAAACCTTGCGGCGAAACAAATTCCGATGTGCAGCCGATACTCAGACTGACGACCGCTTCGGTCAATCCGCCGCCGTTCGGGTTGTAAATATCCGAAGGCTTGATACGCAAACCTCTTTTTGCCAGCGGCAGACGGCTGATTTGGTCAGGCATATACATTCCTTCGTCGGGCTTGGCAAACACAAACGAAACGGATGAAAGACCGATAGTCAGCATCAAAATCAAAGACGCAAAATAGTTAATCTTTAAGCGCATACTTTCTAAAATCCTCTTTATTTATAAATTTAATTGAAGCTCTGTGTTTGATTTTACTAGAGAAACCGTGAAATGTCTTTTAGAGTTTTTTCGTTATGCAAAAGCTAAAAAACGGTTCAAATCGTAATTTTTGTAACGACGCCAAAATAAAAAAGCGAGCATTTCGGCTCGCCTTTTTTATTTTAATTTCAATACTGGTTTTATCTTGCGTTCAACGCCGCAATTTCGGTCGGCGCCGACGAAAGAAAAAGGCGCGGGTTGATTGGTTTGTCGTTTAGACGAATTTCAAAATGCAGATGCGCGCCCGTAGAACGTCCTGTCGAGCCGACTAAACCAATGAGTTGTCCGCGCTGGACGCTCATTCCGGCTTGTACTGCAAAACCGGAAAGATGTCCGTAACGGGTTTTTAAACCGTTGCCGTGGTCAATTTCGATCATATTGCCGTAACCGCCATACCATTCGGCTTTGATTACGGTTCCGTTGGCAGGCGCGACAATCGTATCGCCCTTTTCGCCGTCAATGTCCATTCCGGGGTGAAACTCGGATGCGCCTCCGCCGAACGGATTACGGCGAAACCCAAATTCATTGTTAATTTTGCCGAAATGCGCCCACATAGTCGGCAGATACGCCAGATTGCCGGTTTTTGCCATCATCTGAACTTGCGTTCCCATCGAATTTTGTTGAGCTTCGTTTTCAGCCGGCGATAATCGAAGCGCCGAATCCGGTCCGCCATCGTCATAAATAATATCTATATCGCTTTCGGGACGGTCGTAACTGATTGATTTATGTTCGGCTTTTTGATTGTTTTGGACAGAATTTACAGTTTGACTGGCGGTGATCGCGGCGGCTTCGGCAGAAACATTCGTATCCGATTTAGCGAAAGCCGTGTTCTTTATAAAACCTGCGTAACCGATCGAAGCGACGCTGACGGTTAAAATTAAAGCTGTTAAAAAGACGTGTAAAATTTGTTCGGAAACTCTGTAGGGTCGAATATTGTTTTTTGTTTTATTTGAATTTGTAAAAAGAAATGTATAAAAACGGTTATTTTTTTGCACTACGCTTATCAAGCTCCTTTTTATGATTTCGTGCTGAAACCGTTTAAGTTTCAGCTAGACGGAATCACGAAAGCACAGCCTCTGGGCAACTAACGCGAATCCTTGAGGAAAGTTTTTTCGTGAAACACTCAAGAACTTTCTTTGGGGTTTTGAATTTAATGATTAATTCATTTTAAACGGCAAGAATAAAAAGTAACACACGCCAATGTAAATTACAACCTTTTTTCGTACAGGCTCGTATCGGCTTGGTATGAACTAGCTTATTCTTTAGCTTTTCGATTTGCATTTCGGGTTCGCAAAAGCGCAAAACCGATACCAACCAAAAGCCCTACAAAAGCTAATACAACAGCAAATTTAATTGCCATTGTCAGTAAGCCTATAAAAGCGATTACTTGTTTTAACAGTGTAACAATGAGAGCTAAAATGACGAAAACACTTCCCCATTTTCCAGTAGCTTTTAACCATGTCGGCATAATAAACTCCTTAAATTACTTGATTTCCAGTTTGGACAGTTTCAAACCTTAAAGAACTGAAACCGTAACCGTTTTTATAATACAAGATTTGCTATCTGTTTTTCCACGTCTTAGCGCGAGTTTGAGTAACAAAATCGTTTTTGGCGTCGAAATCTTGGGTGCGAAAATTTACGTCGCCGGGTGCGCCGACGGCTGTTTGAACATTATTTTCACCGGCAAACTGCGCCCATTTTTGTTGGCTTTCCTTCGATTTAAAGACGTAATCGCGCAATAAATAAATTCCTAAACCAACGAGCAAAATCGGCAAAACACCGCGAATTAAAAATCGCAAATTAAAAAATGCCTGCAAGAAAAACGACGCGCCGAGAAGTGTTAAGACGATGCCCCACAACTTCAGGTTGCCGGAAAATCTTTGCTCGATAATATTTTCAGCGCTGCCGGGCGTTACGCCCGAACGAAGAAGCTGCGCTGTTCGATAAGAATCGAGCACGGCAAAAAGCCACATTCCAAGAAATCCGAGAACAAAAAGCGGCATTCCGTTGGTTAAAACCGCCATTTGAAAAAATCCTACAAAAACGGCGAAATAAATCAAAGCCTTCGACGTTTGTCCGTTGTAAGCCGCGCCGAGTCCGGGACAGACGAGCGATAAAAGCGTAGCGACAAACGGGGAAGTTTGTCTTTTAACAATCGGTGCATAAGAAGATTGATTGTAATTTCTAAGCAGTTCGACGCCCGACACGATGCAATCCTGACAAAACGGAAAGCCTTTGATACGGTGGTCGCACGCCGGACACAAAGGTTTTCCGCATCCGTTGCAATTGACCGTTGCCGCATTTTGTCCGTGATATGCACAATTCATTATTTGCTTTCCTCATCCTTGACGTAAGTTCCGCTGATTGGCTCTTGATTTGATTTCTCCGGTATGTTTGTCGCTCCTCCGCCTAAAACCATTCCAGCACTTTGCTGGTAAGTCTGCTCGGCTAATTCAAAACTTTTTTGATAAACTCCGGTCAGTGAACTATCAGCCGAAACCGTCTGACTGAAAAACAGCGCCGCGAAAAGCAGCATCATTGCGACCGGCGCGAGTTGCGGCAGCGAAATCGGGAAACTCAATTGCCGAATCCATTCCGACACCTGCGATGACCAAGACGCTTTAACCGTTTGCGCCTCGGTCGTGCCGATTGTCGCCTGCAAAATTTTTGCCTGCAAGTTGGCGGGAATCGGTAATTCATCTGTTTTGTAGGTGTAACAAGCAGCGATTGAGCGCACGACTTCGCCCGGCAAATCCGTGCAACGCTTACACAGAGCGGCGTGGCGCTCCCAACGATGAAAAATTACGGCGGGCAGAAAACCGTCCAAATAATCGGTCAAATACTCTTCAAACTGCCGGCAATCCATTGATGCTTCGGGCGTCGTCATCGAAAAAATGCGCGCTTCGAGGTTATTCATCGAATGTTTCGGCGCGGAAATCTCACGACACATTGCAAGCGCGTCTCTGACTTCGTTCAAAAGCGTGTGACACAAAGGACATCGCAGAGCGTGAGCGGCGACGGCTTTGTGTGTTTCTCTGTCCAAATTTGTGTCCAAATAGTCGGTTAAAACTTCTTCAAACTCGGTGCAGTTTATTATTTTTTCGTTTTCATAAGTCATAAAACAGTTGTCAGCAGTCAGATGCTGGAAATAAAACTTTTACTTATCACTTTTCACACATTAACGACGCGCATTCGGCGCAAAATTTTTGCCAGTTCAATTCGTCCTCGGTTGATACGTGATTTGACCGTGCCTTCGGGAATTTTCAAAACGTCGACGATCTCCTGATAACTCATCTCTTCGATGTCGCGCAGAATCACGCACGTTCGCAAATCCTGCGGCAGTTTGTCAATCGCTTCCTGCACTTGCGCGCACAGTTCGCGCCGCTCGATTTCCTTTTGCGCTGAACTGCCGACCGCGCGCAGGTGAAACGTATGGTCTTCAACATCGTCGGCGTATGAATTTTGCGGGTTGCGCTGACGATGACGGTAATCGTCAATTATCAAATTTCTCGACAGACGCATCAGCCAATTCGTCAAATCGCCTTGTTTGGCGTCGTATTGGTCAAGAGTTTTATAAATGCGAACGAAAACTTCCTGCGTTAAATCTTCCGCCGCTTCGATACTTGACGTAAAACGGTAAGCGAGATTAAAAATCCGGCGCGAAAACGTCGAGACGATTTCCTCCCAAGCCGTGCCGTCGCCCGCCCGACACCGCCGCACAAGGTCTGCACCGCTGCTTTCCATTGCTGTTGCTGCTGCTTTTAATGCTTCCAACCGGTTGTTATCTCCAAAAAGCGAATGCCCTATGGTAAAAAGCAACAAAGCGTTACATCTGCTCTGTCAATAATTTTCTACGAGCGGGCAAAAAGAAAAGTTCCAAAGAATTAGAACCATTGATTTAGATGATTTCTAAATCTCGTATAACTTTCGCAAATTAAAATTAAAGAATAAAAAGCGGACGGAGATTACCACGTCCGCTTTTTTAAATTAAAACCAAAAATTAATGATTGGCATTTACCGTTGACGTATTTGCATTCGAATTAGAGTTTACGGCGGAATTGACGACATTAACATTTGTCGTTGTAGTCGCAACCGGCTCTGATTTACCGCAGAACCAGGAACCCAGAGCGATCATCAAACCGAGCAAAGCAAGCGGAATAATCCATTTCAAAGGCGAATCGTCATTTATTACATCGTCGCTCAAATCATCGACATTTCGATTAAGCGCGCTTCCAGTTCTGTCGTCTAACGCTCTAGCGCTGGGATCGTTAAACTCGCTGGCGGCTGTTCCGACCCGGTCAAAGGTTTGACTGGCTGTGGTCGTTCCGGCAACTCCTGTTGCGCCGACAGCCGTTACTCCACCTGCGTTCAAACTGCTTTGATAACCGTTTACTTGCGAAATTACATCGTTTTCCTCGGGCAATTCGCCGTTCGGCGTCAGATTGTCAACAATATGCGGAATCATATAAGCGGTCGCCGAAGTTGTCGTCTTGTAATCTCCGCCGACTTGATTGTTAATTTCTTGCAGCGTGTCCGCGCCCAAAGCCGATTCTAATTGTTCGTTGGAAATCGGCGTATTCGCGTCCGAATTTACCCACGAAGAAGCAACGTCGCTCAAATCTGCTTGATTAAATCTATCAAGGAAACCTCTCAAACCGCCGCGCGAATTACTTGTTATCAATGCTAAAACGGCGGAAAGCAAAGTTTCCGTTTTGTCGCCCAGATTAAATTTCGCTCGCGCGTCGCTAACTATCGAATCAAACAAAGCCATCTATTTTTTCTCCTTTTATTATTTGACGGAAAAACGCTTAAATTAATTGTAAATCAAAACCGACAATTTAAAAGCCGTTTTAATTGCCGGAAATAGGTGCCTAAACACAACCGATAACATTTATTTACAGCCGTTTAGAATGTCGTCGCCATTGTTTCCCAAGTTTAACCGTTTCGTCAAGTTTCTGCTGTAGTTCTCGACGTTTATTTTCGATTACAGTTTCGTCGGCATCCTCTTCGACTGAGATCGGCTCGGCAAAAAAAACACGCGCGCGCGTGAATGGTTTTGGAATTTGCAGTTTGTCCCAACTGTTAATTGTCCAGAATTTTTGCGGCTCGACTAAAATCGGCAGTATCGGGTTTCCTGTTTTTTTCGCCAGAAGAACCGCGCCGGTTTTGGCAACGTAACGCGCGCCTTGCGGTCCGTCAACAGTAAAACACATCGGCAAATTTTTGCGCATCAGTTTTATCATTTTCACCAATGCGCCGACACCGCCGCGCGTCGAAGAGCCGCGAACCGCGCCGAAACCAAAGCGCTGTATGGAGCGCGCGATGTATTCGCCTTCGAAACTCTGCGAAGTTATCACGACAATTCCGCGATTTCGCAAAAACCAGATGGACAGAAAAATCCGGTTGTGCCACGTTGCATAAATCGGAATTTTGCCGTTTTGCTCGATTTTTTGCAGACTTTCTAAACCTTCGACTTCAAACCGGAGACTTTTCCCAATCAATTTTATCAAGCCGTAAAAAACCAAATCCGCCGTACGAATTGAGAAGCGCTGCTTGAAGGAATATTTGGCAAGCGAAGCAAATTTATAAATATTATTCTTTTCCTGCGACATTCGATTAGAAAATTACTAACAATTCGGGTTATTATTTGCAACAAAGGAAAACCGTTTGTCGTAAATTTTTAAGCGGCGCGATATTTCCCAAATTCAAAAAACACCTGAAAATGCAAAGAAAATTTCTCATCATTGACGACCACGATAATCTGAGCAGCGGGCTAAAAAAGATTTTCAACCAGCTCGGACATTTTGTCGAAACAATCGAAACGCGCGTCGAAGCAATTGAATTAAATGACATTGGCAAATTTGACGTAGTTATCACCGACCTTGACAATATTGACGCAATTCCCGAAGCCGTTCAAACCGATGATAACGAAGAAAACACTTGTCTTCCTGAAATCGAACCGCACAAACACGCTGAACACATTCGCGCGTTCAAGATTTGCGCTACGAGTTTTAACCGCGAAAACTTCGACGAAAATGAATTGAAAAATCTTTTTGAAACGATTTTGAATTACAAGGCGCAATTTGTCGATAAAATTGAACAGATGAAAAACCTGCGCGAAAAAATCGAATTCGAGTTTCCGAGCGCGATTTCCCTGATGCACTCGATTTTGGATTATTTGACCAAGCGCGTGGAAAAAATCGGCGTCGTGGACAGGGATAACTCGCATCTTTTCATAGCTTTGGACGAAGCCTTTGTCAACGCCGTCAAACACGGCAACAAATTTAACCATGAAAAAAACGTGCGTATCGCGGCTGAAATTTCCAAACGAGAAGCGCGTTTCACCTTTGAAGACGAAGGCGAAGGCTTCGATGTAGCGGTGATTCCAGACCCGCGCGACCCGGAAAACCTTTTCAAAACCAGCGGGCGCGGCGTTCTTCTGATTCACAATATTATGGACGAAGTGCATTACAACAAACGCGGCAACCGTCTGGAAATGGTTAAAAAAACAGAAGCGCAAAAAGCCGATTAATAAAATATGTTTTGTCCAAATTGTGGCGCAAACAATTCTACCGAGCAAAAATTCTGTCGTTCCTGCGGTTTGAATCTGGAAAAATCCAGTGAGTCGTTGCTCGAACAAATTCCGAACGCACAGAACGCGAATTTAATAAAACAAAGTCAATTGGTTGAAAAGTTTGGAAACTTTGCTTTGGGCGGTTTAGGACTTGTTATTTTGACCGCGATCAGCGCCATAATATACGGCATTTTTTCAAAAATGATTTTGACCGGCGCAAATGTTTTGGTTGGAATTTTATTAATAGCATTTCTTATTTTTGCCGCTTTGTCGCTAATATTCGTCATTTTCAACGAATCAATCAAGGAAAAAAAGGCAAAAACAAATCCTGCCTTGAAAAGCGAATTGCCTGAAAAGCAGGAAAGGGCAAAACTTTTGGAAGAAAAACATTTCGAGCCTGCTGCAAGTGTTACGGAAAACTCGACCGAACTTCTTTTTGTCGAAAACAAAACTCAAAAAATTAAATGAAAGTGACAATTGGACAAATCAACACAACCAATGGCGACATCGAAGGAAACGTCGCCAAAATTTTAGAGGCAATCGAAAAAGCTAAAGCTGACGGCTCGGATTTAATCGTTTTCCCCGAAGTCGCCACGCACGGCTACACATCATTTGATTGGTTTTTGGACAAAGACATTATCGAAACTGTCGGAGAACCTCTGCAAAAAATTACTGCGGCGACAAAGGGAATTACGGCTGTTGTAGGAACTGTTCGCAAGACAGGAGACGCTTACGGGCGCAAACTTTTTAATTCCGCCGCTGTGGTACACGACGGAAAACTACTCGGATTTGCAGACAAAACTTTGCTTCCCGAATACGACGTTTTCGACGACCCGCGTTATTTCGAGCCGTCGGATGTGCGAAAAATATTTGAAATCGGCGGACGGAAAATCGGTGTTGTTGTTTGCGAAGATTTCTGGAACGACAAAACCTTTTGGAAAGAAAGAATTTACGAAGTTGACCCGACGGACGAATTGATTATCCAGGGCGCGGATGTAATCGTCTCCTTAAACGCTTCGCCGTATAACAAAGGCAAAATAAAACTGCGCTGTGATATGGTCGCGCATCGGGCGCGCTTGCAGAAAAAACCGATTGTTTTTGTCAATCTTGTCGGCGGAAACGATGGAATCATTTTCGACGGCGCAAGTGTAATTGCCGACGAAGAAGGCGACATTATCCTGCAGGCAAATGCGTTTGAGGAATTTATAGAAACGGTTGAACTCGATGTTCACAAACCGGACGCGCGCGGAATTACCGGAAACGAATGCGAGACGATTCGCCAGGCGTTAGTTTTGGGCATCAAAGATTACGCCGGAAAAAATCGTTTTACGCGCTGCCTTTTGGGACTTTCCGGCGGCATTGATTCGGCTCTTGTTTCCGCTTTAGCCGCCGAAGCGTTGGGCGCAGAGAACGTTTTGAACGTGATGATGCCGTCGCCTTTTTCTTCCGAGGGAAGCGTTAAACATTCGGAAGCGTTGGCAAAAAATCTTGGAATGCCGACTAGATTAGAACCGATTTCAAATGCTTTTGAAGTTTTATTAAGGCAAATGGATTTGCACAAGCCAACACACGGCGGCGAAAATTTAGCGGCGGAAAATATGCAGTCCAGGCTAAGAGGCGTTATTTTGATGACGATTTCCAACGCCGAAAATCGTCTGCTTTTATCGACGGGAAATAAAAGCGAGCTTGCCGTCGGCTACTGCACGCTTTACGGCGATACGAACGGCGGTCTGGCGGTTTTAGGCGACGTTTTGAAAACGGAAGTTTATGAAATCGCGCGCCATATCAACCAGAGCGCTGGACGTGAAATCATACCGAATTCAATTATCGACAAAAAACCTTCCGCCGAACTTGCGCCGAATCAATTCGACCAGGATTCCTTGCCGCCCTACGATTTGATGGACAAAGTTTTAAAACTTTATTTCGAGCAGAAACTCTCGCCTGAAGAAATTGTCAGTGAAGGCAACGATGCAAAACTGGTTTATGATTTACTGAACAAAGTCGAATCGCCTGCCAACGAATTCAAACGCCGCCAGCTTCCGCCGACGCTGATAATCTCGCGCAACGCCATCGGTATCGGTCGCCGCCGTCCCGTAACGCACAAATACCGCAGAAATCCGAAAAACTAAAATTATTTTGCAAGTAAAAAATCTTCATCTCGTTCTGGGAACAAAAGTCGAATTTTGTTGTCTAAAAGTAAAGGAGGTTTTTATGAATAAATTTACGAATCCGCTGGAAAATATCAAAATCGCCAGCCCTTGCGCGGCTGATTGGACGGAGATGATTGGCAATGAACGCCAGCGTTTTTGCAGCGCGTGCAAGCTGAATGTTTATAACTTATCTGGAATGACACAGCGCGAAGCCGAAAATCTGATTGTGCAAACCGAGGGTCATTTGTGCGTGAGATTCTACCGGCGAGCTGACGGAACTGTTTTGACGAAAGATTGTCCGGTCGGCTGGCAGGCGATAAAGCGAAACGTTTCAAGAACGGTGGCGGCTTTTGCTTCGCTGGTTTTTACTGCTCTCGGCGCAATCGGTTTGACAAATTCTTTTGCCGAAACGAACGCGCAAAATACGGTAGAAGCATTGCCGAGAATCGAAAATTCTAACAATTCAACTCATGAAAAACCGATTGCAATAATGGGCAATTTCTCAGTTCCGAACGATAGAGAATATAATTTGAGCAACGGCGGAATGAGTAATCTATCCGAAATCCGTACGCAAATTAAAAATAATCGCAAGCGTTAATTTTTGACAAAATAACCTTGCCGCGCGCGAACGCGCAGGTTATTTGTATTCTGTAAGCCGACATCGAGTTTCACATATTTATCGGTTGGGAAATTGCTCTCCGAATAATACTGAACCAGATATTGAGCCTGGAGTTCGCTGGCGAGCTGGCGAAAAATTTTCGTCAAAGTTTCCTGATTGAACTTAGCATTGAAGGAATTTTGCAAATTGTTTTTGAGAGTAATCGATTGAAACTTTGGCAGAAAGGCAGTGCCGCCGGTTTGTTCGGCAAATTTTTGCAGATTCGATTGTCCGAAAATACTGTTTTGATTCAATTGGTAGGAATTTCCGCCCGGATTTATCGAATAAAAAACCGAGTCGGCATTTTGTAAAGATTGCAGTACTTTGTTTTGTTCCTTAAGTTTTGCAGCGTCTCGTGCCTTGACGCGAATATTTCTTAACTCTTTATTACTAATATCGCTTTGCACGATTTTTCTTTCGGCATCGAAGATAGCTTTGATAACGCCCGCGCTGTTAGTATCGTCGCCGTCCGAAATTACAATGATAACTTTACGTCTGCCTTGCGGCGTGTTTTTCTGCAAATAGTTCGCAGCGATTGCTACCGAATCATAAAAAGCCGTCTGCTGTCTTGTCGGTTGAATTGATTTTATTGCAATTGCCGATTTGTCGGCTGAATCTCGTGCCTGAATCAAGCGCGCGCCTTCTCCGATGGTAAAAATCGTCGCGCGGTCATCCGGGCGCATTACTTCCTGCAAAAATTTGGCGGCGGTTTCCTGTTCAAACTGAAACATCGCGTCGGTCGAAGCAGAGACATCGAACAATATAGCGATTTCGAGCGGAACTTTTTCGGCGTCGGAAATTTGCGCGATTTCCTGTCGTTTATTTTCTTCCAAAATCCGAAAATCCTGCGCTTTTAATCCTAGAACTGGTTGTCCGGCGGCGTCCGTAACCGAAACGGGAACGACAACAAGACGCGAATCTACGCGAATGACTTCACCGTCGTCATCTTCGGCGGCAGCAGGTGTCGCTGTCGGTTTCGGCGTTTGGGCAATTGCGGAAAACGCAAAAGCTAAAATCAATAGAAAAATGCTCGGGTTAATCGTTCGCGGCATAAATGTCTCCGTTTTTCCGGCAAAAATAAACCACAGAAGAATACGAATAATAATGCCTTATCCGTATTCTTCGGCGGTCAAATTTTTCAAAAATTACTGATTGGGATTTTGGTCTTTTTGTACTTCGACTGTTTGATTTAAGCCTCTGCTAACGGTTAATTTAACTTCGACGCGGCGATTTTGAACGCGTCCTTCACGAGTCGCATTATCGGCAACCGCTTGGGCTGAGCCAAAACCGAACGAAGTTCCGATACGGCGAAGCGGAATGTTGTGTGTTTCGATTAAGTAATCAAGCACGGCTTGAGCGCGTCGTCGGCTCAAATCCTTGTTCATCTTTGCGCCGCCTTCAGAAGAAGCAAAACCGGTAACTTCTATAAGATAACCCTTCATGGTCAAAGCAGTCTGAGCAACGGTGTCAAGATTTTGTTTTCCTTCAGGCGAAAGAACAGCACTGCCGACCTTGAAGTTGATAACCTGAGTTGATTGAACAACATAGTCATCTACCGCCGAGATTCTTTGATTCGTCGCATTCACGCCGGCAACTGCAGCGTCTGCCGTATCCTGTGCCGCTTTTGCGCCGCCGCGAGCCGCATTGGAAATCGTCATCAATTCGTCAATCTGCCCGGAGATACGCTGAGCATTTTGCTCTGTTTGAGTCAGCCGGTCTTCAGCCGGAGCAACGCGGCTTTCAATTGCCTGAGCGGTCGCCAAATCGTTTTTGCTGAAACGAACTTTATTTGCCGATAAACTGCCCGAATTGTCTCCGCGTCCTTCGACTTCCATATTTAAACCGCGAACGATGTTGTTCATCGCAACGGAATTGCCGCCGCCGAAAAATCCGCCTTTGGTTTTAATGCTCGTATTTGAAGCCAAAATAACTCGTGTATCAACGCCGCCCGCATCACGAACGACAAAACTATCGTTGTCTTTTGCAACGACTACGCCTTTGATTTTAACTTTTTGTCCGCTGGCTACAGTGCGGGTTTGATTGTTGGTTTGACTGTTGTTGGTTTGGTTGTCATTTTGCGCTAAAACGCCCGCGGCGCTCAAAAACAACGCTAGAGCTAGAACTGGTAATTTTTTTAACATATTTTTTTCACTCCTTTCTATGAAACTGGTTTTACTTTGAAATCAAAAACTAACGATTTCAAGGAAAAGTTTGCTATTGTATTTTAATAAATTTTTGTAGAACTTCAACTTTGAGTTTTAACCGGTAACTCGCGTTGTCCGAAAAAACTCACCTTGTCAAAGGTTATTTAAACCACACTTAACGCACTCTCAGCGCGCCGAATAAAGTTTAAAACAATTTTAATTACAAACCAAACGGCGTCGTTTCGAGATATTCCTTCATAAAGGAGAGAAATTTCTCGGCGTCTGCACCGTCAACAATGCGATGGTCGTAGGTTAATGCAAAATATGCCATCGAACGAATTGCAATTACGTCGTCGCCGTCATCAGTCGTAATAACCTTCGGGCGTTTTTCGATTGTCCCGACGCACAAAATCGCCACTTGCGGCTGATTGATAATCGGCGTGCCGAAAAGTCCGCCGAAAACGCCCGGATTCGTTATCGTAAATGTTCCGCCGGAAACTTCGTCGGGCAATAATTTTTTCGTACGGGCGCGGTCAGCCAAATCGTTTGCCGCGAGCGCCAGACCGGACAGTGAAAGCGTGTCGGCGCGTTTTATCACCGGAACAATCAAGCCCCAATCGAGCGCGACCGCCATTCCTAAATTCACGTCGCCTTTATAAACGATTTGGTCGCCGGAAACCTGCGAATTAACAACCGGAAATTTTCGCAAAGCATTGGTTGTAGCTTGAAAAATAAACGGCATAAACGAAAGTTTCGTGCCGAAGCGCGAACTGAATTCCGCTTTATTTTTCTCGCGGAATTTGGCGACATTCGTCATATCAATTTCATAAACGCTAGTGACGTGCGCCGAAGTTTGCTTGGAGTAAGTCATATGCTCGGCGATTTTCCTGCGCATCACCGACATCGGCTCGAATCTATCGCCGACCGAAGCAGATATTTGCGCGGCGGCTGATGAAATGTTTGCGGTTGGTTGGGAAATGGATGGCGGTTGTGCGGACGGCGCAAACATCGGCGCGGACGGTGCGCCTTTGCGCAACAAATCCTGCGGTCTGAGCGCGGCGCCCGATTCGATAAAAGACAAAATATCTTTTTTCGTAACGCGCCCGCTCATTCCCGAACCTTCGAGACGGGAAATATCTATGCCGTGTTCACGTGCAATGTTACGGACAAGCGGACTGCTTTTCGTGCGTCGCAAATCTTCGATTGTTTGATTACCGTTTGATTCGTCGTGTCCGTTTGACGAAGCCGTTTGCGCTTCATTGACCGCATCGGGTCGCCCGTAATCATAGCTTCTGCCTTCGACTTCTTTGATTTCCTGCTTTTCTTCCGCCGGCATCGATACGGTAGTTTGAGCATCGGTTTTCGGCTGTGCAGAAACTGCGTCTGCGCCGGTTGCCCGCGCCGTCGTTTGTTCGGCTTGATTTTGCGGGTTGGAAATCTGCTCGCTTGAAACTTGAGACTTTGGACTCGCAACTGCGCTCGCGCCTTCCGCGCCGACGAGCGCAACGATTGAACCGACTTCAACCGTTTCACCTTCGTTCACGCGAATCTCAAGCAGCATTCCGGCAGAGGGCGAAGGAACTTCCGCATCAACCTTATCGGTAGAAATCTCAAGCAGCGGCTCGTCCTTTTCAATACTGTCGCCGACCGCTTTCAGCCATTTTGAAACCGTGCCTTCGGTTATGGATTCGCCCATTTGCGGCATTACAACTTCGGTTGCCGCTTCATTTGACGGCTGATTGCCGTTTGCCGTTTGCGAATTCGGTTCGCTTGCTGTGGTCGCTGTTTGAGTTTGCACGACCGGCGCGAGTTGTTTCGGTTCTTCAACAATAGGCTGAGTTTCTTCTTTCAACTGCGGTTCGACCGGCGCGGATTCTGCGGCTTGAGAATTTCCGTTTGAACTTCCCGCAGGCTGCTCGCCCGCCGCACCCAACACGCCAACAACACTGTTTACTTCGACGGTTTCGCCTTCGCTGGCGCGAATTTCCAGTAGAACTCCGGCAGAGGGCGCGGGAACTTCGGCGTCAACTTTGTCGGTCGAAATCTCCAGAAGTGGCTCGTCTTTTTCAACCGCATCACCGACCGCCTTTAACCATTTTGAAACTGTTCCTTCCGTAATTGACTCGCCCATCTGCGGCATTACGACTTCAACGCTCATAAAATCTCCGTTTATTAAATGATGATAAAAATATAAATTTTAATACTGCTAACAGAATACAAGAAATTGTTTTGGATGAAAACAAGCGAAGCTTTTCATTGCTCAACCGCCGATTGCACGCGCTACAAAAAATGCCGTTGCCGCCGCGACGCTTCCGATTAAACAAGTTTGCATGGCGCTCTTAAAAGGTGTTGTTCCCGTAAAGGTACCTTTGACGTAGCCGAAAATAAATAGGGCGATGACCGTTACAACGACTGACCAGAGCAGAGCCGTCTGCACGCCATCGAAGATTATATATGGAGCGAGTGGAATCAAACCGCCGAAAATATACGCGCCGCCGATGGTTGCGCCGCTTTTCAAAGCTCTCTTCGCGTCGGGTTTTTCCAAGCCCAACTCGAAACGCATCATAAAATCAGCGAAATCCGCCGGACGTTTCGCTAATGATTCGACAATCGGTAAACTTTCTCCTTTGGTCAAACCATATTCTTCGAGAATTTCCATTACTTCATCCTTTTCGTGCTGAAGCATTTCCTCAATCTCGTAAAGTTCGCGCTGATATTCGCTGTCGTAATGCTCAACATCGGATTTTCCGGCAAGATAACCGCCGAGTCCCATCGCAATCGAACCGGCGACAATTTCCGCCAGCCCGGCAGTAACAATAATTCCGGTCGAAACCAGCACGCCCGAAAGTCCGGCTGCCAAAGCAAATGGAACCGTCAAGCCGTCCGCCATTCCGATAACGGTATCGCGCACGATTTCGCCGGAAGTAAAATGTTTTTCGATATGTGGAGTCTGCGGCATTTTATTAGTGAAAAGTGAAAAGTGAAAAACTAAAACGAATGATACATTATTCGTCTTCAACTTTTCACTTTTCACTTTTAGTTTTCCATCCAATCAGTGTGATTTTACAATTTCCGACAATAAATCCGGCTTTGTCGCTTTGAAGACTTCGATAAGATAATTTCCATCGGCGCGGCAAATGGCACGCTGGTGTTTCACTATCCGACAGTATTTTATGTTATTTGATTTTCTTTGCCTTCATCGCCCGTCCGTTTTGCGTTAAAGTCAATCCGGTTACTTTTCCGCCGGAATCTTTTTCAAACGAAATGTTTGCCTTAACGTCAGGCACGACAAACTGCGTTTGCGAAACGGGTTTGAGTTCTAATTTTCTTTGTCCGGTCGCCTGTCCCATCAATTTATCCGCTTCCTTTGTAATCGTTAGAATAAAGCTCGGCGCGATTTCATAATCGCCGACGTAAGCGTCATAAACGGAAGAATCAACTTTTATTTCCTTGCCTTCGAGCCGGTCGACAATCTGCACGGCATTGGCGTTTGCGGGGTCAAGTTCGACGGTTTTTTTGTAGTTGGCGAGCGCGAGTTCCTTTTGATTGTCCGCAAGATACGCTTCGCCTAAACTGTCATACAGATTAGCCGCTTTGGGAAACATCTCGACATTTAACTTAAATATCTCAATCGCGTCTTTAATGCGTTTCATACCTAGAAGCTGATAACCGAGCATATTAAGTTCGCTTTCCGAGAAATCATACATCGCGGCATTTTCGGTTTTGAGTTTTCGGTATTCAGCCACAGTTGCCGCAACGCCTTTTTCTATGACGGTTTTGGAAAGCGTTTCAGTAAGTGATTTTTTCGGCGCGTCAAAGGGCTGTCCGTTGAGAATGTTGATAATTGAGTTAGTGATATTTCTCTGATAGCGTCCCAAACCGACATTATCGAGCAGAATTATCGTCTGCTGCCGGTCAACCAGCCTTGTCAAAAGCGAGTTGAATCCGTTGATGCCGCCGCCGTGCTGGATGACCTTGGTTTTTTGGTCGGTTTTTCCAATCGGTCGGTCGGCAATCAGGAATCCGTAACCATAATCGGAAAGCCCGGGCGTGAACATCAGCTTTTTGCTGTCAGCGGAAATTATCTTGTTTTCATAAAGCGCCTGATCCCATTTGTAAAGGTCTTCGACCGTCGAATACATCGAACCGGCGGCGTAGGGAAGCGACATATCGAGATACGCGGCATTGACGTAACCGGCGGGAGTTTTTTCGTAACCGCTGGCGCGCTTTTGCAGAAGCGGCGCGTGGTTGTCGTAACCCGTATTCGTCATTCCGAGCAGCTCGAAAATGCGCTCCTTCAAAACCGTTTCATAAGATTTTCCGGTGACTTTTTCGACAATCGCGCCGAGCAGAAAATAACCCGAATTGTTATAAGCAAATTTTGAACCCGGCTCAAACTCTAGCTCGCCGCTTGCAAACTTTTTGACGAAATCCGCAACTGTGTATGGATTGCGGCTAACATTGGCGAAAAAGTCCGGCTGACCGGTATAGCTCGGAATTCCTGAAGTGTGATTCAGAAGCTGGTGAATTGTAATCTTGTCGCCTGTGTCTTTGCGATAATCGGGCAGATAATCGCCGAGCTTACCGTCGAGCTTGATTTTACCTTGTTCAACAAGCTGCAAAACGAGCGCCGCCGTAAACTGCTTGGTCACTGAACCGATACGAAATTTCGTGTCCGGCTGATTCGGAATCGCCCATTCCATATTCGCCATTCCGAAACCTTTTTTGTAAACGACTTTGCCTTTTTCGGCAACCAGCACCGAGCCGTTAAATTGCCCGTAATCGTAATAATTCTTTAACAGTCCATCAATCTTCTGCGCCGCATCCTGTGCTAGCGCGGCTGATGCGGTCATCAATATAACAGCCAGCAAAGTAAAAAATTTTCTAATTTTCATTTATTTATTCTCCGGTAAAATGTTTTATCTATCAGGCAAGAGAACTTAAGGAAGTTCTTGCTGCAAATTTTAATAATTCGCCAACCGCCGCGCCGCTTCGACAATTTCGGAAACTTGCGGCAAAAAATAATCTTCCATCTGCGGCACAAATGGCACGGGCGCGTCAATCGAAGCGACACGGATGACGGGCGCATCGAGCCATTCAAACGCTTCTTCAGCAATGATGGCGGAAATCTCGCCGCCGATGCCGCCCGTCAAACTCGCTTCGTGCAGAACAAGGGCGCGGTTTGTTTTCTTCACCGTATTTAATATCGCCGCTTTGTCCATCGGCGCGAGCGTTCGCAAATCAATTATTTCTATTTGCAAGCCGTCTTCTTTTTCCAAAATTTCCGCCGCGTCTAAAGCATTTAAAACCTGCGCGCCGAACGTAATGATTGATAAATCTTTTCCTTCCCGCGAAATTCTGGCTTTGCCGATTTCAACAATATAATCTTCTTCCGGCAATTCTTCTCGAAGTCGCGGCAGGCGGTAAAGTTTTTTGTGTTCAAAAAACAAAACCGGGTCTGGGTCACGAATCGCCGCTTTTATTAAACCTTTCGCGTCGTAAGCCGTCGAAGGCTCGACCATTTTCAAACCAGCCGTGTTCAAGAAAAAAGATTCGGCGTTCAAAGAATGAAACGGTCCGCCGCGTACCCCGCTGCCGCACGGTCCGCGAAAGACTGCTTGAACGGCTCCGCAACCGCGGTAACGCGATTTTGCCGCGTAATTGGTCAGCATATCGAATCCGTTCGAGATAAAATCAATAAATTGAAATTCAGCGACCGGCTTCATTCCGAGCAGCGCAGCGCCGCACGCCGCGCCGACGATTGCGGCTTCGCTAATCGGCGTGTCAATCATTCGTTCCGCGCCGAATTCGTCAATAAAACCTTCGGTCAACTTAAACGCGCCGCCGTATGCGCCGACATCTTCGCCGATGACGAACACGGTTTCATCCGCCGTCATTTCTTCATAAATGCCTTGTCGAATCGCTTCGATCAGCGTCAATCCTTTTGCTTCCTGTTTTGCTGTTTTTGCCATTTATTTGAAACGAATTACTTTTTATACTCGTTTAATTTTTCCGCTTGGTTTGCGCTCTCGTCAATTAAACGACCGACAAATGATTGTCCGTCCGGCAGCGGTTTTTGAAAATCGCTTAAATCATTTTGCAGTTTGGCGACGGCTTCCTGCGCGTATTGAAAATCGGCGCGGTCTATTTTAAGAGTAATTTTCCCGTCTTTGTTCGGAACTTCCGCGAGTTTGCTAAAACTCTTTAAGCGAATTTCGATTTTCGCACCAACTTCAAAAACGCCTTTTTTGAATCGCACGTCCAAAATATCTTCAAGCTCAATGCGCGTTTCTTTAACGACGCTTTTGATAACCGGAGAAAATGCTTTTCCTGATTCCAATGTCTTATCGGCATATTCCAGAACGATGTGGTCAGAGAAAAAATTCGCAGTGCCGTCTGTCTGCGACCAACTGCTTTGCATTTTAAAAGAGATGCTTAAAGATAATGTCGAATCGCTTCGATTAAAGTTGAGCCTTTTTTCGGTTTATTTGGTTAATGCCATTTCAAAAATAAATTATTTCTCGTCCAATTCCTTTGTTTCGTCTTCACTTTCATCAAACAAACGGCTGACGGGCGTATGTTTCGGCGGCAGGAATTCACGTTGCTCGGTCAAGTCTTTTTGCAATTTTGCGACTGCTTCTTGTGCGCGTTCAAAATCATCTTTTTTAATTTTTAGTGTGATTTTTCCGTCTTTGCTTGGCAGTTTGCTTAGTTGGGTAAAATCTTTTAGACGAATTTCAATTTTTGCTCCGTATTTGAGAAACCCCTTGCGAAATTTTAAGTCCAAAATCTCATCTCTGGCGATGCGGGCTTCTTTCACGCCGTCTTTGATGATTCCGAAAAGTTTCGATTCAAATTCCAGAACGATTCCGGCAGAGGAAAACTTGCCCATGCCGTTAATCTGCGACAATCCGCTTTCGGTTTTGAACGGAATACTGATAAATCCTATATTTGACATCAATTTCTCAAATCCTGCGCTCTGGTTTCGTCTTCTTCGGGATGAATTTTCAGTTCGTCCATTTTCTCTTTTTCGCTAACGTAATTAAAAGCCGCGAGCGCGAGTATCACCAGTGAGATGCCGACGCCGTAATAAAATGTAGCGAGTGCATCTTCGCCCTGCAAAAGTTTCTGCAAAAATTTAACCGCCATAACGGGAATTATGACAAACGTAAATTTTGCTTTCAACTCGCTTAAATTACGAACGAGCATCCAATCGGGAACTTCGAGTTCGCCTATGAAAAGCTCGTAAAGACTGACGGAAATAACCAGCAGCGCCGTAGCGATTAAAATCGTATCCAAGCAATCAAAAAGCGCGACGAGCGCAAAATCGCCTTTTGCCTCGCCCAAACTTATTGCCGCGATTGTTTGAAAGGTTTTATAAATTCCCAGAACATAAGCCGTCAGCGAACAGACAAATAAAACAAGAACGCCGATTAAAGCCAGATAACGCGATTTTTCAATTAGCTTCTTCATTTTTTATTCGGCGTTTTTAATGTTGCCTTCGGACGGCTCTCGTTTGATTAAAGTCAAAGCCGCTGAAGTTACGACAATAAATACTCACTCAAAAACTACTTTACCAAAATCCTTTTCTTAAACGCAGGCGGCACAATCCGGTTATCAAAAACATCGTAAGCCGCCGCAACCGCTTCGGGCAAAGGCGCGTCTTCGGCAATCGCCAATTCCCTTTCCAGATACTTTTCAACCTCACCGACCACTTGGTTTAATTCATCGCCAGGGGCAATGTTTTCCTCGCGCAAAAATCTTTCGTAACGGTCAAGTGGGTCATTTGTCGTCGCCCAAAAATCAATCTCACCTTCGGGAACATAACTTTGATTGTCGTGTTCGGCATGTCCTTTGCGGCGGTAAGTCATCGCTTCGATTAAAACCGAGCCATTGCCGCTTCGAGCGTGTTCGACAGCTTTCTTCATTGTTTCATAACACGCGACAATATCGTTTCCGTCTACCGTCAAACCCAGAATTCCGTAGCCGATTGCCTTGTCAACAAAATGCGCGGCGGCGCATTGATTGTGCGTCGGCGTTGAATATGCATAGCCGTTGTTTTCAATAATCGTAATCAAAGGCAATTTTTGTACGGCGGCGAAATTTACGCCTTCGTGAAACGCGCCCGTCGAACTTGCACCTTCGCCGATGTATGCGACGGCGACTCTGTTTTCCTTTTTCATTCGTGCGGCGAGCAAAACGCCCGTCATTACCGGAATCATATCGCCTAAATGCGAAATCGGACCGACAAAACCTTTTTCCAAATCGGCAAAATGAAACTGCACATCAGTCGCGCGTGAAGGCGCGTTTGCTTTACCGAGATACTGCGCGAAGATTGTTCTCGGCAAAATTCCTTTGACAAAAACCGCGCCGATATCGCGGATTAGCGGTGCGATAAAATCCTGTGCCTCGAGCGCGAAAGCCGTTCCTACCGCTGTCGCTTCCTGACCTAAACTTGTAAAAACGCCGCCCGTTAACTTTGCCTGACGTTTGAGCCTGACGGTTATTTCGTCAAACATTCTGGTCATCTTCACGAAGCGATACATTTCCAAAAACTGCTCTTTAGTTAGAGAAGTTTCCGACGTGCAGGAAAGCGGTTCGGTTGATATTTTCAAGTTTGTTTTGGCTGACATCTTATTAATAAATAGCGAATCGTTAATCGTTTTTATTTACTACTTACAATTTACGATTTACCGTTTATCGGCTATTAATTTTTCTTACTGAAAAAGTATTTGACAATTCCGTAGAGGCTAATTAAAACCCAGAAAAATTCTACGATGAAAGCGGAAAAATTGAAATTGTAGATTAAAGAAATGATTATCAAACTCGCGCCCGAAGCATTAAGCAGAGAATAATGCAGACTTTCGCTTTTGATACGTCGGGTTTGCAGCAGAATATATGTGAAAATTATTACTCCGACACCAATCGAACCGACTAAATCATACCAGGCGAAATGCATAAGAATCATTATTATTAAATCGCAGGCAGAAAGAAAAACCATTTACTATTCACGATTTACTAATAAACAAATTTAGCAACCAATCCATTTGCCCCGACCGCCCAAATCGCGTTTTTGCCTTGCGCTTGAACAGCGTTGTAATTTTCCTTATCAATATTTTTCCAGGTTTTTCCGCCGTCATTTGAAATATCAGAACCGCTCGAACCGACGGCAATCAAAGTTTTTTTATCAACATATGCCACGCTCGAACGATAACCGTTTAAGCCTTTTCCGATTGTCCAAATTTTCCCGCCGTCGTTTGTAAATGCTAAATTGTTTGTAATTTCTTTCGGCTTTTCGTAATCGCCGCCGACGATGGCGCCCGATTTTGAATCAAACATCGCAATCGAAAATATTCCGCTTCCCGCCGTGCCTTTGGGCATAGGCGTGTCGGCGACAAACCAACTTTGCCCGCGATTGTCCGAGCGAAAAACACGCGCGTCTTGCCCGCCAGAAACCAGCCAAACGTTGTTTTTGCCGTGCGACAAAATACAAGTTCCGCTTGCTGCAAACGCGGCTTCGCCGGTTTTTGCGCGGGGCATTTTTTCGGTTGCAACAAATTTCCAATTTTGCCCGCCGTCGCTGGTCGAAATCAAAATATATTTGCCTTCAACCGGGTCTGACATTGCAATTCCGTTGTTTTTATCCCAAAAGGCAAAGGCGTCAAAAAAGGCGCGTTCGTTCGTATTTTTGAATTGTAGCTTCCAACTCCGTCCGCCGTCATTTGTTTTGTAAATGCGCGAACTCTCGCCCGCGCCGATGCTCAAAAGATAAGCCGTATTTGCATCAAACGCTTTGACATCGCGGAAATCCAATTTCTCCGCATCGGGAACTTTGCCGATTGTCCAATTCTTCCCACCGTCAATCGTTCTCAAAAAAGTTCCGCCCGTTCCGCTCGCCCAGATAATTTTTTCACTGACAACACTCAAACCGCGCAAACTAGCTTTTGTGCCAATTGTTTGACGCTTCCACTGCGATTGCGTAACTGAAACGTATAACAAAATTGTCAAAAACGACAGAATAAAAATTTTCATAATTCAAGAAATTCAAACCGCCGGAAATTACGGTTATTTTCTAATTCTTAATAAACCATCCGCGTTTTTATCGTTCCGCGAACATCGCGCAAAATCTCAAATGCTTCTTTGGAAAGCTCAGTGTCAATATCTAAAATCACATAGCCGATTTGGTCGTTTGTTTTAAGAAATTGCCCTAAAATATTAATGCCTTTTCCCGACAGCTTTGAGTTTACTTCCGACAGAACGCCCGGAACGTTTTCGTGAATATGCAGAATGCGATGCGTCGCGGCTTGCGGCGGAAGATTCAGTTCGGGAACTGTGTGCGAGCCGCTGGAAGTTCCCAGTTCCAAATAGTTTATCAATTTCGCCGTTACATCTAAACCGATATTTGCCTGCGCTTCTTCGGTCGAGCCGCCGATGTGCGGCGTTAAAATTACGTTCGGCAAATTCTGCAAATCGCAAGCAAAAGCGTCGCCGTTTTTCTCCGGTTCAGCAGGGAAAACATCAATCGCCGCGCCGGAAATCGCGCCGGTTTCGAGCTTGTTTCTTAAAGCCTCTAAATCAACCACATCGCCGCGACTGTAATTGATAAAAATACTTCCTTTCGGCATTGCGCCGAGAGTTTTTTCGTTTATCATATTGCGCGTCGTCGCGTCCGAAGGAACGTGCAAAGTTACGATATTTGATTGTTTTAATAAATCCTTCAAATCACGAATTTGTTTCGCGTTACCGTGCGGAAGTTTCGTTAAAACATCATAATAAACGACGTTCATTCCGAGTGCTTCCGCCATTACCGAAACCTGCGAGCCGATGTTTCCGTAACCGATGATTCCCAGAGTTTTCCCGCGAAGCTCAAAACTCCCCTTTGCTTCTTTGAGCCACATTCCTCGGTGCGCTGCGATGTTTTTGTCCGTAATTTTGCGAATCAGCATCACGCACAAACCGATAACGAGTTCGGCGACCGAGCGCGTGTTTGAATATGGCGCGTTAAAAACGGCGATGCCTTTCTCGGTTGCCGCTCGCAAATCAACTTGATTGATGCCGATGCAAAACGCGCCGATTGCCAGAAGTTTGTCGGCTTTTTCGAGAACCTTTTCGGTGATGTGCGTCTTCGAGCGAATACCCAAAATATGAACGCCTTTGATTTCCTTAATTAAATCCGCTTCGCCGAGCGCGCCCGAAACCCTTTTTATTTCCGCGTATCCACTCGCGTTTAATTCTTCGACCGCCGCGTCGGAAATGTTTTCGAGCAGCAGAATTTTGATTTTACTGCGCGGATAAGATGTTTGTTTATTCTGCATAAAAAGGCTGATTATAACAAAAAACGAGAACGAACAAATCGCTCTCGTTTATTTTTATTTTCAACTAACTGTTAAATATAAAATTACATATGAATCGTCAAATCGTGAACGCCTTCCGCCGCAGAATTATTTTCTGTAATGATAACGACAAGAGATTATAAGGAGCGAATCTTTTTCAATTTGGTAAACAAGGCGATGCTCGCTGTTGATGCGTCTTGACCAGCAGCCGGATAAATCGCCCCTGAGCGGTTCGGGTTTGCCGATGCCTTTAAAACCATTGCGTTGGGCATCTTTTATCAAATCGTTCAATCGCTTGAGCAGATGAGGCTGCGTGTCTTGAAACCAAAGGTAATCTTCCCAACCTGAATCGGTGAAGGTCAGTTTCATTTTTCAATCAATTCTCTTTCGCTGACCAAACCCGAATCGGCTTCGGCTAAGGATTTTCTCAAGTGTTCAGCGTTGGCTGGATTCGATAAAAGATAAATCGTTTCCTGCCAGGAATTAAATTCACGCTCGGACATCAAAACGGCTTTCCGGTCTTCGTCCAGCATAATTAAAACCGGCTCGGCATCGTTTTCAACCTGCCGTATCAAATCTTCCAAATTTTGCTTGGCTGAAGTAATTGTCGTCGTATTCATAATTCAAACAGTCTAGCACAAAACAAAGCAGTCAATTTAATAAAAATCCAACTGACCGTAAATCAAAACAAGCAGGAACAAGCCGTCGCATCATACAAATTAAACTACATATGAATCGTCAAATTGTGAACGCCTTCCGCCGCTTCCATCACCGATTCGGAAACCGTCGGGTGCGCGTGAATCGTTCTGCCGAGTTCATCGGCGGTTGTTTCCAAAGACATCGCAACGCAGGCTTCGGCTAATAATTCCGTCGCGTGCGGTCCGATGATGTGGACGCCGAGAACTTCGTCGTATTTTTTCTCGGAGACGATTTTTACAAAGCCGTCGGTTTCGCCCAGGATACGTGCTTTACCCGATGCCGAGAATGGGAATTTGCCGACTTTTACGTCGTAGCCTTCTTCGCGTGCTTTCGCTTCGGTCAAGCCGACTGACGCGACTTCCGGGTCGCAATATGTGCAGTTCGGGACGAGGCGCATATTAATTGGCTCGACTTTTTTGCCCGCGAGTTTTTCGACGACCATAATGCCTTCTTTTGAAGCTAAGTGAGCAAGCCAGGGCGTGGCAATAACGTCGCCGATGGCGAAGATGTTCGGTTCGGCGGTTTCACAGTATTCGTTGACTTCGACCGTTCCGCGTTCGGAAACTTTTACTTTTGTATTTTCGAGACCAAGATTTTCGAGATACGGCATTCGTCCGACGGCGACGAGAAACATTTCGGCTTCAAATGAAACGTCCGCGCCCTTGTCGTTTTTGCCCGTCGCTTTGATGACTTTTTTTGACTTTTCCAACTTCTCTAATTTGATTCCGGTTTCAACTTTTATGCCTTGCTTTTTAAAACTTCTGGCAAGTTCTTTGGAAACTTCTTCGTCTTCGACGGGAACGATGCGCGGCATAAATTCAATGACGGTTGTTTCGCAGCCGAAGCGCGCATAGACGCTTGCAAATTCGACGCCGACCGCGCCCGAACCCATGACAATCATTGATTTCGGAACTCGGTCTAATTCTAAAATCTGGTCTGAATTGACGACTTGTTTACCGTCGGTTTCAAAACCCGGAAATGGTTTGACGACCGAACCTGTTGCAATGATGATGTTTTTCGTGTCAATCGTCTCCGACTTGCCGCCTTCCAGCGCGATTTCGACTTTGCCTTTGCCCGAAATTTTGCCGAAGCCGTTGAAAACGGTAATCTTGTTTTTCTTCATCAGATACGAAACGCCCGACGCATTTTTTGCGACAATATCGCCTTTGCGTTTCTGCACCTGCGTCCAATCAAACCCCAGATTATCAACCTTGATGCCGTAATCGCTAAAATGCCCGGCTTGCTGGTAAAGATGCGCCGCCATAAGAAGAGCTTTGGTCGGAATACAGCCGCGAAGCCCGCACGTTCCGCCAAGTCGCGCGCCTTTTTCCTTTTCGATAATTGCGACTTTTAATCCAAGCTGCCCGGCGCGAATCGCGGCAACGTAGCCGCCCGGACCCGAACCGATAATCGTTACGTCAAATTGTTCTGCCAATGTTTTATTCCTCGTTTATTGAATTTATTGTTTGATGCTAAAAAAGATATTATAAGAAGTTGTGCCGTCATAAGCTAGTTTGAATAAATTGATTGAGCTAAACTGTTTTTCAATATGAAACATTCAGCAGAATTTTTGGCAATCACAGACGACGCGAAAAGCCGTGTTAAAGAAGTTTCCGTTATAGAAGCTTTGGAAAGATTAAAGGATAAAGCGCATTTGATTGACGTTCGTGAAGACAGCGAATTTGCCGCCGGACATGCGAAAGATTCGATTCACTTGGGACGCGGAGTAATCGAGCGCGATATTGTCGAAAAATTTCCAGACAAAAACGCGGAACTGATTCTTTACTGCGGCGGCGGTTTTCGCTCGGCGCTGGCGGCGGATAATCTGCAAAAAATGGGTTATCGCAATGTGTTTTCAATGGCTGGCGGCTGGAAAGCGTGGAAAGAAGCGAACGCGCCGACTGAATCATAAATTTAGAGTCTTTGTCTCTGCAAGTCCATAATCGAGAATTCTTGAAATACAAAGTACGCTCTGCATAAAAACCCTTTACGGGTCGCTGTCGAGAGCATAGAAGATTGGTCTGGAACGATTGCAGAGAGTTATCTGCAGAGCTATTCTTTGTAAAGATAAAATACAATTTACTAAATCCCTTCAAAAATACGTAGTTCCACGTAGATAAATTACGTGGACACACGGATGTTTATTTCCTTCTGACAGATTTATATTTGATTCAAGACTAAAACATTCATGTTTGTTTGATTGCAGGCTTAAGACACTTCCGTAACTGTGAACGACCGCACGGCAGTCTCGGTTATCAAATACGGCTTTTTACTTTTCTTTCACAAACATTAAATAGAGAATACTAAACAGCAAAATATCAAATGAAAAATACTAACAAAAAATCGATTTCAATTTCGGGCTTTTGCCTGATTCTGCTGACTGTTTTATTCAGCGTCAGCCAGGCGCACGCGGAGGCGCAGACAGTCGCCGACAAGCGACCGATGGCTCTGCCAACGAATTTTGGTTTGTCATCGGTTCTTCGGCTGAACGACTCTGCCAACGGTACAACGCTGCGCAGCATTATGACGCTGCCGACAATCTACCGGATCAAAGAAAACCCGGATAGCTCCTCCAACTTTGATACATCCGCGACCGTATTCAGTGCGTTTGCAGACCCGATCCAAGACGACAGCAGCATCTGTGTCCTATGCACATCTCCGAGC
>MWVX01000050.1_pt1 | contig 35351 bp, 28 predicted proteins | sample 1047311 | NCBI WGS metagenome assembly MWVX01 (sample SAMN06349984, study PRJNA376086) | soil metagenome | isolation source: MtG-4 sample Antarctic (ecotone) soil | place: Antarctica | collected 2015-01-13 | reverse complement strand
TAAAGAAATATATACGGGCATAGTTCAATGGCAGAATAGCGGTCTCCAAAACCGTTGATGGGAGTTCGAATCTCTCTGCCCGTGCTAAAGAGGTAAAAAACGATTAATTATATTATTATGAATAAAGTTTCAAATTACGTCCGGGATTCATACAAAGAATTAACCGAAAAAGTAACCTGGCCTACATGGATTCAGCTTCAGCAATCTACAATGATTGTTTTAGCAGCCACTTTACTTATCACCGCCATGGTATGGGTAATGGATTTCTTTTCAGCCGGCACTCTGAATTTCATCTACAAATTGTTCTAAAAAAAATGGAAGCACTAACTCAAAATACTCAGGAACCCCAGCAGCAGGATACAAAGTGGTATGTACTGCGGGTAGTAAGTGGAAAAGAAAGAAAGGTGAAGGAATACCTTGACAAAGAAGTGGCCCGTGGCGGATGGAGTGAGATAGTAAAACAGGTTTTTCTTCCCGTTGAAAAGGTATACAAGGTGCAGAATGGAAAGAAAGTAATGCGTGAGCGTAACTATTATCCGGGTTATGTAATGATAGAGGTGGCGGATGGTAAATTGATTGATGATCTACGTGACACAATCAAGAATACTTCTAACGTAATTCATTTTTTAGGAAAGGAAAATCCAATAGCGCTACGCAAAGCAGAAGTGAATAAAATGCTGGGTAAAATGGATGAAATGGCTGAAGCAGGTGGTGTAAGCATGAGCGAGCCATTCATAGTAGGAGAAAGTATTAAAATCATAGAAGGTCCGTTCAATGACTTCAATGGCGTGATAGAAGAAGTAAATGATGAGAAGAAAAAATTAAAAGTAACAGTGAAGATATTCGGTCGTTCTACACCTGTGGAACTCAATTATATGCAGGTAGAGAAGATAAGTTAGTTTTCATTGCATTTATATCAAGGCCATTCTTTAAGGGGATGGCTTTTTTATTGATTAACAAATGTTGGGAAGGTTAAAATTTTTATTCATAATAATATAATTAATCGTTTTTTACCTCTTTAGCACGGGCAGAGAGATTCGAACTCCCATCAACGGTTTTGGAGACCGCTATTCTGCCATTGAACTATGCCCGTATATATTTCTTTATCAATTATTCTTTTCCGCTATTCTGCCTCCCGATAGCTTTCGGGAGAACTATGGCAGTATATATCTTTCTAATACCTCAAGGTTATAAGACCGAGCTCTAAATATGTTAAGAATTTAAAAAATAAAGTACCCAGGCCAATGCCTAAGTACTTTGTAAAGATAAAAAACTCTTTCTAAGTCCCCACCTGGGGATTTAGGGGCTGCTATTTTACGATCTCTGTCACCTGCCCTGCTCCTACTGTACGACCACCTTCACGAATTGCGAATTTCAAACCTTTTTCCATCGCGATCGGCTGAATCAGCGTTACATGCAGCGAAGTATTATCACCGGGCATAACCATTTCCGTTCCTGAAGGCAGGGTACACTCACCCGTTACGTCAGTTGTACGGAAGTAGAACTGAGGACGATATTTATTGAAAAATGGTGTATGACGACCACCCTCTTCTTTACTTAATACGTAAACTTCACCTTTGAATTCTGTATGGGGTGTAATAGAGCCCGGTTTACAGATAACCATACCACGACGGATCTGGGTTTTTTCAATACCGCGAAGCAACAAACCGGCATTATCACCTGCTTCTCCCTCATCTAATAATTTGCGGAACATTTCTACACCCGTACACGTAGATGTTAAAGGAGTATCCATTAATCCTACAATCTCAACAGACTCCCCAACTTTTATACGTCCCCTTTCAATACGGCCTGTGGCTACTGTGCCACGGCCCGTTATAGAGAATACGTCTTCAACAGACATCAGGAATGGCAAATCAACAGGACGCGGAGGCAATGGAATATAGCTATCAACAGCTTCCATCAATTCATCAATCTTACCCACCCATTTATCTTCGCCATTGAGTGCTCCTGTAGCAGAACCTTTAATGATTGGAGTATTGTCGCCGTCAAAACCATTCTTGGTTAAAATCTCACGAATTTCCATTTCAACCAATTCTATCAATTCAGGATCGTCAACTAAATCAACTTTGTTCATAAACACAACCATGCGGGGAACACCAACCTGGCGTGCCAAAAGAATGTGCTCTCTTGTTTGAGGCATAGGACCGTCTGTAGCTGCCACGACTAAAATAGCACCATCCATTTGTGCAGCACCTGTGATCATATTTTTGACATAATCGGCGTGTCCTGGACAGTCCACGTGAGCATAGTGACGGTTGGCCGTCTGGTACTCTACGTGAGCAGTATTAATGGTAATACCTCTTTCCTTTTCTTCAGGTGCACCATCAATCTCATCATACTTTTTTGCTACATTACCCATGCCTTTAGCAGCAAGGATAGAAGTGATAGCAGCGGTCAAAGTGGTTTTACCGTGGTCTACGTGACCGATGGTACCAACGTTAACGTGCGGTTTATCCCGCTTAAAATTCTCTTTAGCCATCTTTATCGGTTTTTTGTTGTGGAGTTACAAATTTAAATTTTCAAAATGCCTTCTATACAATTTATATAGCAGGATATTTTTATGATGCCGGCAACATAACCATTTCAGCTTAGTTGCGTCGCACTCTTGTACTTTCTGTTGTCAATTGAGCAATTGCTAGTTCTCAATTTAGGTTCAGACAAATTGAAGATTGACAATTATCAATCATCTGAGCCGTTGGAGGGAATTGAACCCTCGACCTCTTCCTTACCAAGGAAGTGCTCTACCACTGAGCCACAACGGCTTATTAAAGTCATTGAGTCAGTGGGTCAAAATAGTCAAAATTGACTTCCTTTGACTTTTTTGACTTTATTTCAGAGCGGGAGACGAGGCTTCCCGCCTAAGGGGACACCAATAGCATGAACGTTATCGTCGCCGCTTTTCAGAGCGGGAGACGAGGCTCGAACTCGCCACCTATAGCTTGGAAGGCTATCGCTCTACCAAATGAGCTACTCCCGCATATCGATGTGCATATGTGACGATATGCAAATATGCCAATGGCATAGCACAAAGCCTGCACAAATAAAGAACTTTAAGCTAAGGAAACAATCTGCAAATTTGCAATTGTCAATTGTCTCATTGGCTTTGTGGGCAGAGCAGGGTTCGAACCTGCGTACTCGTGAGAGAACAGATTTACAGTCTGTCGCCTTTAACCGCTCGGCCATCTGCCCGATATAAATCTGAGCCACTTGTCGGAATCGAACCAACGACCTACTGATTACAAATCAGTTGCTCTACCAGCTGAGCTAAAGTGGCGATTGATTTAACTAATTAGCGAAACTATTTAGCTTTAATAACCATTACCCACATCGCTAATTTGATCATCAGCTTATTTTAAAGTAAAGAACTAACCGCTAACAAGAAGGCGTGAAAAAACGACTTCCTCCTCTCCTCAATAAACTAGGCAGGCAGGCGGGCGGCAAAGGTAAAGGAATTGGCAATTCGAAAAAAGTTTTCTATAAGACTTCCGATTCTTTAATTTTCATTTTTTTTCATTGCGAAAATTACATTTCTCTAAAACGGAAATTCTCTAAAAATCTAAAAAAATGCGATTCGGATCAGGCGACACCAGGTGTAAATTGTTTACCCGATAACCGATGCTGAGTTTCAGGTAAATCAAAAGTTGCTTTTAGCATCATTTTGTATATAATCGTCAGCCATATGAGAAAACAAGGTAACGCTTTGAGGGCATAAGGCTGAATGAACTCCTTCCTTATAAACCGGGGAAAAATATCTGTAGGTGAAAGGCAGGTGAATAAAAACATGAAGCCAAATAAAAACATGTTCCACCGGCTTAAAGGCCTTTGTTGAATAACAAAATAAATAGAAGCACCGGTGACGGCAATAATATAAGTAGGGGATTCGGAACTGGTGCTGAACATCACAATGCTTATTAATAAAGCAGATAAATAATGCAGTTGAAAATGCAAAAACTTATATTGGCTGAGCCGTACCAAAGGCACTAACATTAGAATAGCTGCCGGAATCAATACAGCCAATAAAGGAAACTGAGGATTAGATGTTATGCGGGTGATCATACCTATTACACTTATATTTTGCATATTGCCTCCCTCTGGCATGCCTGCATTCTTTGTATTTTTATAACTCAGTGAATGAGCCCAATCTCCGTATGACTCGATAATATATTCCGGAGAAGATAATAGCATAGGAAGTGCAAATAAAATAAATGCCCACAGAAAACTGAACAGAGCCAACCTGGCCTTTTGATTGGAGAATACTCCTAATGAAAATGCTACTATTCCGTAAATTTTTATAATAAAACCCGCCAGTGCAAACAAAGGCGCCCATAATAGTTTTTGTCGGTGAACGAATACAAAAGTCAGAATTACCAACGAAGCTATAAATGGATTGATCTGCAAACTATGCTGGGCAGTGGTCAATTCAATAAATGCGATCCAGAGAATCCATGTTTTTTGCTTTAAGGAAATGGGCAATAACCGGATGGATTTATACAACATCCAGGTATTGAACAGAGACCATAATATCATTCCCGCTATATCAGGTAATAATGCAAAAGGGGCAATAAGAACTCCAAAAAAAGGTCCATAGTGAATCGTATCAAAATACTCAGCCGGGTACTCAATATATAAAGGCTGTTTATTAATTAGATGATAAAAAAAACTCCGAAATATTTTGTAGTTATTATAACTGCCCCTGAGGTATTGGATTAAGGGGATAATAACAGCAGCCACAAACCAGAGGATTGCAGGTATTATTGGCCGATCAAAAAAACGAACTTTCTCCTCGTGGGGCATATAATTTAAAAGACCGCGAAGATAGGTATGATTGAAAAAAAGACCCCCGTCACCGGAGGTCTGAAATCTTTATGCTGCGAGCTTTTCTTTTTTACGTTTGATTTGAATGACCAGGGAATCAAATGCTTCATCAAAAGATGCTTCAAAAGATTTGCTGGTTGATTTTACGAAAAAGTCAGCTTTAGGAATGTGCACTCTTATCTCGGCTATCTTGTCTTTAATGGTGTGCACCACATTATCCAATTTTAGAAATACATCTACTTTAATGATCCGGTCATGAAACTGTTCCAATTTTTCAATTTTTTCTTTTACATGCGTTACCAATTTCTGATCTGCATCAAAGTGCACTGTCTGAATGCGAACGTTCATAGAATCGTATTTTAAAACGTTAAACAATAAATAAAGAGCTTAAAATAGTCATAGGCTGATCATGAAGTTAACTTAAACGTAAGGGAAAATCAAAGAAAAAAAATTAAAATTTTAATCATGCCAAACTTTAAATTTTATGCTCGTGGATGCGCTTTTTTATGTATATTTTTGAGCTTGTCAATTGTGTTATGCGTATACACCTGAGTGGATGCCAGGCTGCTATGCCCGAGTAATTCCTTCACTGCATTTAAATCCGCCCCGTTGTTCATCAGGTGAGTGGCAAATGTATGGCGCATTACGTGTGGACTTCGTTTATCAATAGTGGTTACCAGTGTCAGGTATTTTTTTACCTTATTGTACACAGTCCTTGGTGCAAGTGCAGTCCCTTTTTCTGTAGTTAACAGATGTTCGGTATTATTGATATTAAATTTCTGTTTGTCTGAAATGTAGTTTTCTATCTGGCTGATAATTTCTTTACTGACCGGAATGATCCTTTCTTTATTTCCTTTTCCTAAAACCTTGATTGTATGATTGGCGCTATTGACCTGGTTTTGTTTTAAATTTATCAATTCAGTTAACCGCATACCGGTATTATAAAACACCATCATCAGCAATCTGTCGGTTTTGCCCACCCAGTCATTACCAAACTCTACATAATTTGATAATGTGGCAATATCTTTCTCCGCCACAAAATGTGGTAAATTTTTTTCGGTTTTTTGAGCTATAATTTTGATCATAGGTGTTTGCTCAATGGCACCTGTCCTCACCTGGTATTTAAAAAATGAACGCAGGGTTGAAATTTTCCGGTTGATTGATTTTGAACTTAAACCCTCCTCTTTTAACCCCGCCAACCAGCTTCGGATAATAATATGGGATAATGCTTCTAACTTATTTTCTTCATATTGTACAATACAATAATCCAAAAAAGAAGTAAGGTCATTTTGATAGGAAATAAATGTGTGCCTGGAATACCGTTTTTCAAACTTAAGATAATCTAAAAATGGAAGGAGTATTGGATGGGCAACAAGCATAAAATACAATAGCTGCAAAGTAGTAAAAACTCTGCAGCTATTCAAGATCATTGATATATATTATCCCTCTATCTTGCCGCTGGCTATCTGCTGCTTGTAAACAGCTTTCAGTACCTGGCCCCTGCGGCGTATAGAGGGTTTTATAAAAGCCTGGCGTTCACGCAACTGCAAAAGGATCTTAGCTTTTTCAAACTTTTTCTTGTACTTTTTTAAAGCTTTATCTATGTTTTCGCAGTCTTTAGAATCTATAATTAACATTCGGAATCCTTTTATTGTTTTAAGGACGGCAAAGATAGGGCTGTTTTGAATTTCAAACCAAAACAAAATGCAAAAAACACGACTTTTGGTTAATGTTTACAGGCATTATAGAGACTATGGGGCAAGTGAAAGAAGTATTGGACCAGGGAACAAACAAAATTTATTTGATTTATTCCACCCTTACTCCTGAGTTAAAAATAGATCAAAGCCTGGCTCATGATGGTGTCTGCCTCACAGTTGAAGACATTCAACAAAGCCATTATAAAGTAACGGCAATAAGTGAAACATTGCAGAAAACAACATTAAAGGGATGGAAAGCCGGCACTTTTATTAACCTGGAACGCAGCCTGTTACCAACCAGCCGCCTGGATGGGCATTTTGTACAAGGTCATATTGATACCACAGCAACCTGTCAAAAAATAAAAGATCAAAAAGGAAGCTGGGAGATAGCCTTTTCTTTTCCTAAAAAATTTGCTACATTACTAATTGAAAAAGGTTCTATTTCTGTAAATGGCATCAGCCTTACTTGTTATAATGTGAAAAGGGATGTTTTCAGTGTAGCCGTCATTCCTTATACTTTTTCACATACAAATTTTCAATACCTCAAGGAAAAGGAATTTGTGAACCTGGAATTTGACCTTCTTGGGAAATATATATTACGCTTAAAAGCTTTGAAAAGATAAATAATGCAATTATTTTAGCCCGTGTTGAAAAACACCAGATCCTGATCCAATAAAAACCAATATCCGATGACTCCTCAAACCGGGGGTAGAACCTACTACCCTGCTTTAGATGTACTTCGTGGCATAGCAATATTGCTCGTGTTTTTTTACCATAATTTTCAATTTCTACAGGTGTTCGAGTTCGGTTGGATGGGCGTGGATCTATTTTTTGTGCTTTCCGGGTTCCTGATCACCGATATCTTATTAACGGCTAAAAACGAGAAAAATTTTTTTCGCAATTTCTATGCCCGCCGACTGTTACGTATTTTCCCTTTGTATTATATTACTTTGATGCTCTTTTTTGGTTTCGCACCTTTATTTTTCTCACAGCAAAATATGAATTTGGTAAATTATTACGAACATAACCAGCTTTGGTTCTGGACGCATTTACAAAATTGGCTTTTTGTAAATGACGGTTTAACATCCTCCCCATTTCTTACACATTTCTGGTCACTCGCTGTCGAAGAACAGTTTTATCTTTTTTGGCCCCTGGTTATCTTTTTGCTCAACAGCCTGAGGAAAATCCGGTTTGTCATTATCGCACTTATCATCGTTGCCTTTACAGTGCGTATTTTCATTTGGTATCAGTCACCAGCTGATATGGTAAAATATTATTGCAATACACTAACCCGAATGGATAGCCTGCTTATGGGTTGTTTGCTTGCGGTATGGTTGAAAGAAGGCAAAGTAATCAGCAATAAAACTATAAAATGTACCCTGATATTGTGTTCTGCTTTCTTTGCTGCAGCGCTTATTGCAGGAAAAAATCTTACACAAACAAATCCATTTTTTTCTACCATAGGATATACGATTGTATCCATATTTTTTGCCACCTTAGTTTATTTATTTATAAAAAGTGAATTTAGACTATTGTGTTGGTTAAGAAAATCTGTGGCATTGAATTATATAGGAAAAATATCTTTTGGAATTTACGTTTTTCACATACCGATCTATCTTATATTAAGCAGTTTAATGCTAAATTTTTTGCAGCAAAATGGATTGAGTTTATGGACTTCTCTTTTTATGGTAGCAGCATGTAGTTTAATACTGACATTGATGGCAAGTACGTTAAGTTTTTATTTTTTTGAAAAGCCTATACTTACCTTAAAAAAGCATTTTAGATGAAGGTGCTGGTCTATATATAATATCTTTGGCGTAGTAATTATTCATGTACAATGTAAGGGACTATTTCTATCGGGGCTCCATTTTTATCAAAAACAATCTTTTTCCTTCCAAAAAGAAGTTGTCGACTTTGATGATATATGGTACAGATCTTTGTGATTCTGGCTGTAAACATTGCCTGATTTGGGCAAAACGTCCTATCAATTATCTTCCGTTTGAGAAAATTGTTGACATTATGCAAAGTCGGTGCATAACAAAACGAACAACGATCGGTCTGGAAGGCGGCGAATTCTTACTACACCCTGATGCCATGAAAATTTTGGAATGGTTTAGTAAGCATCACTCCAATTTTGATCTTCTTACAAATGGTTTGAAACCCGAAAAAGTAATTGAAGCCGTAACCAAATTTCCACCGCAACGATTGTTTATTTCTCTGGATGGGCCACAGGACACTTATCACAATATGCGTGGAAAGGATGGATATGACGGTATTATAAACCTTATAGAAAAACTTCATTCCATTGTTCCTATCAGCGCTATGTTTACCTTATCGCCTTACAACGATTTTGATGATTTGGAACATGTAGCACAGGTTTGTAAAAAATACGGAATAGACCTGCGTATAGGCGTATACAACAACATTTCATTTTTTGATACTGTAGACAGTGCACTCCATAATGAAATCGGGTCGCAAAAGAAAACTGGCCCATTGAACTATAAGCAGGCAAAATTCTTATTAAATGCATATGCCAATGAACCAGAGGAAGTAGCTGTCGGGAAGGTGTTGATCAACATAAAAAAGCATCTGCCACCGACAGTGAAAGAATTTGCTGAGAATTATGATTTCCTTGTATTGTATGATGAGTGGAGACAAGGAAATTTAAAACTGAACTGTTATAGCATCCTTGATAGCCTGGTTGTACTTCCCAATGGAGATGTACCTATATGTCAAAACCTAAACATAATGCTGGGAAATGTGAACACAAATACATTGGATGAAATACATAATGCCCCTGCAACAATTGAAAAACAAAAGCATTATGTAAAAAACTGCAATGCCTGCTGGATCAATTTTCACCGAAAATATGATGTGATACTTTATAGGAATTTTGAAAAGTTTTTCGGCAAACATGTTACTACCAAATTATTAGGTTATTACTGGTGGGAGAAGGATAAGAAAAAAACTTATAAGCAACTCATACAGCAATAAATAATGAACCCTAAAGCAATTTTAATCGTTGGCGGTACTTCCGGTATTGGCAGGGCATTATGCGAATTATATTGTAAGGAGGGAATGAAGGTAGGGGTGATTGGTCGCAGGGAAAATTTATTGGCTGAACTAAAAAATCTTTATCCTGATAATATTGAAACATTTTCATATGATATAAGCAACTGTAATTGTGCTCATGATATTTCTGACTTCATTAACCAATTGGGTGGAATAGAAATATTAATACTGGCTGCATCAGTTGTAAATTTCAACCGTGATTTATCTTATGAAAAAGAGAAAAAAACCATTGATATTAATGTTAGCGGTTTTACAGGCGTCATTAACGCTGCCTATCATTATTTCCGTAACAAACCTTCCGGACAAATAATAGCCATCACTTCTATAGCTGCTGCAAGAGGAAACAAAACAGCTCCGGCATACAACTCAAGTAAAGCATTCCAATCTTCTTATATAGAGGGTATAAGATTAAAAATGCTACAGGAAAATAAAAAAATAAAAATAACAGAAATTATTCCAGGCTATGTGAATACAGCAATGGCTAAAGGTGAACGTTTATTTTGGGTATCTTCTTTACATAAAGCTGCAATGCAGATAAAAAAGGCGATTGACAACCAGTCTATACGAGTATTTGTCACTAAACGCTGGAGGTGGGTCTACCTGGCATATAAATATCTGCCGCACTCGGTTTATTCATATCTTATCAATTCCAAAGTCAAACTGCAACAAAAACATTGAATCGAATCAGCACTAAACTGATCCCTGGTCCTTTTAAGGATTATTTCTTTTTATTGCTTTGTACCATTTTGGCTTACCTCCCTGTCAGCTCGATGGCTTTTGCGTTAAAAAATGACATAATTGTATTAGAGTATCCCATAAAATATTTTATCAGCCAATGTATACATAATGGTATTAAACCTTTATGGTTTAATACCTGGGCACTTGGATTTCCACTTGAAAGCTTTATTAGCTGGAGTGCACACAGCCCTTTGCAAATGATATTCAGCTTATTTAATTATAATTTATACACATTGCACCTGGAATTCCTGGTATACATTTTTTTTTCAGGCTGCACTATGCTTTATTTTTTAAGGAAGCATATTTCCGCCGATAAAGAATTTACCTGGATCATTGCCTGTTGTTACATGCTTTCCGGTTTTAATGTCAGTTCCTCTCAATGGTTACTTTATATTACAGCCAGTGGATTCGTACCCTTGGTCATTTGTTTATTGATTGACCTGTTTAAAAATCCCGGATGGAAATCAGCATTCTTATTTTCTATAGCCCTCTATACTATGCTTACCAGTGTATATGCAGCGTTCAATATTATAACCTGTTATATTATTTTAGCCACGGTTTTATATTTTTTGATAACGAAATCTTTAAAGAGTCAAAGTACAAGAAAAAATCTTTTTTTTCTTACTGTTAGTTTGATCCTCGGTATATTATTAATAACCCCTAGTCTGTTATCTACCTTAACCATACTGAATTCTATTGAACGGGGCGCACCTATATCTGATATTTCTTTTTTTAACTCCAACTATTTACACCCTAATGGACTGCTTAGTATTGTATTGCCACTCTCTAGTATACGCCCTGAATCTATCAATACTGAAGGAAGTATGATGCATAGTTATATTGGTTTATTACCCGTTTTACTTCTGCCCATAAGTGTGATCAGCTTATTTAAAAACCACAATAACCTTAATCTGATTTTATTCGTAGTAACACTAATCTTTCTCTTGTTGTCATTAGGGCCTTTGACGCCACTTCGTCAATGGTCCAATATATTACCTGGTTTTTCCTACTTCCGTAATGCGGGATTATTCAGGGTTTTTATTTTATTTTTTTTGCTACTAAACCTTGCCCGTTATAAATCACCACTGACAAAATTGAATATCACTATAACATTGTTATGGGGTATCGTTATTGGAGTGTTTTATTTAACAATGCTGGTATTGAATTTTCAGGCAATCCAATCAATTAAAATAGATTCAGGTGTGAAATATTTTGTACAAAATATAACTCGGGAACAGGCATTATTAATCTCCTCCTGCATACAGTTGCCTATATTAATAGTCATTCTTTTCCTGTTAAAAAATCAATCGCAACTCCTTAATATTTTTATTGCATTAGAATTAATAATAAATACGCTTATTTGTACCCCTTTTTTCACAGTAGGGAGTTATAGCGTTAAAGAAACAGCCAGGATTTTTCAAACAAAGAAAGGTTTTCCGGTTCAATCCAGTTATGTTGATTCTGTACCAACATATATTAAAACCAACAAGGCAAATTGGTATCACCTAAACATATATCAAAAAGAGATTTCAGCACAGCTATCTTACTGGGGACCCTTGGTACTGAAAGAATTCAAACCTTTAAACAAGTCCACAGAATACCATTATAATAATAAAATTTTATTTACAGATATGTCAGCTACAAACAGTAGTGTTTCTATACAAATGCAAAAACCTGATTTAGTTAGTGCGGTTATCAAAACAGATAAACCCGTTAAAATTCATTTTTTACAAAACTATTTTAAAGGCTGGAATGCTTTTTTCAATACACAAAAACAAAAAATTCACGTCAATAAATCCGGAGGAATGTTTGTAACAGTTGCTTCAAACGGAGTTTTAGAATTTAAATATCAAAATGACCTTTTATGGATATGCATGTTAATCATAAATGGGTTTGTGTTTATCATTGGCTTATACTATGCAATAAACAAAATATTATTTATCAAATCTTCTTCCCCTTCAGTGCTTCGTTGATCGCCTGGTCCATTAGTCTTTCTGCATAAGATTTTGAAATTTCATTTAAACGTTCAATTGTCTTCTGTATTTCATCTTTAGTTCCTTTAAGTAATTTAACTTCCAGGTCATTCATAATCATTTTTGTATCCTCCTGTTCCTTATCACTGAGCAATTTTTCATTCTTTTGATAAAAACTTTTTGTCTTTTCCAGCAAGATTTTACCTTCTGTTTGCGCTTCTATAAAAGCCCTGATTTCTATATCACTCTTTGCATGTTCAATAGAATCCGATAGCATTTCTTCCACTTCTGCATCTGTCAATCCATATTGAGGTTTCACCTCTATGGTTTGCTCAACCCCACTTCTCAATTCCTTTGCCTTCACTACCAGTATACCATCGGCATTAATAAAAAAACTGATTTCAACCTTTGGCAAGCCGGCAGGCATTGCAGGGATACCGGAAAGTATGAACCCGCCAAGTTTTCTGTTGGACTTTACCAGGTCCCGCTCACCCTGGTAAACTGAAATTTCCATGCCGCTCTGCCCGTCTTTTTGTGTCGTATACTGTCTTGATGCCACAGAGGGAATTTTTGAATTCCTGGAGATGAGCACGTCCATTAATCCGCCCATAGTTTCTATACCAAGTGACAATGGGGTTATGTCCAGTAACAAAAAATCTTTATTATTGCCTGCTAATATATCAGCCTGAATGGCAGCTCCTACGGCAACCACTTCATCGGGGTTCAGCTCATTATGCACTTTCTTTTTAAAAAATGATGCAACACTTTGATATACCAACGGCACCCGTGTTGATCCGCCTACCATTATGACTTCATTCATATCAGTTTCTGTAAGCCCGGCATCCTGCAATGCAGCACGACAGCTATCCAATGTTTTGCTAATAAATGGTTCAATTAAAAGATTAAATTTAGAAAGGGATAGACTAAAATTATATCCGTTCAATGAAGCTGAAAACTGTTGATCAATGCTCAATTGTATTTTGGCTTTTTCTGCAAGTAATCTTAACTGTTGTGCAAAAATTTGATTTTCTTCCAGGATTTTTTGATTAATTTTAAACTCCTCCATCCAAAATTTCATAATAGCATTATCAAAATCATCTCCGCCAAGATAAGTATCCCCATTTGTTGATAAAACTTCGAATATGCCATTTGAAATATATAGAATGGAAATGTCAAAAGTACCTCCTCCAAGGTCATATACCGCAATGGTTTTCGTTTGATCATTATTCAACCCCAGGCCATAGGCCAAACTTGCTGCTGTGGGTTCGTTTACTATACGCAACACATCAAGACCCGCTAGTTTTCCTGCGTCTCTAGTTGCTTGCCTTTGGGCATCGTTAAAATAAGCCGGTACGGTGATGACCGCCCTTTTCACAACAGTCTTCAAAATGTGCTCTGCTCTGTTTTTTAAAGCTTTTAGAATGAAAGAAGATAATTCAACGGGCGTATAGAACCTGCCATTAACGTCCACTTTTACCAGGTTATCGGTACCATCATCAATGACTTTATAAGTAAATAATGATGTTGAGGCTTGAATATCTTGATATGATTTTCCCATTAACCGTTTTACAGAAAAAATAGTGTTTTGAGGATTGTTTACAAGATGTTCTTTCGCCTCATTCCCTACAATTATTTGACCTGATGCTCCGAAATGAATGATAGAAGGAACAAGGGTGGTGTGATCAAATTCTTTCAACACCAAAGGTTCCCTGGTATCTGGGTGAATAATAGCGATAAGACTATTCGTAGTGCCGAGGTCAATACCTACAATAAGCTCCTCTTTTTGCAAACTGCCTGTTGTAATGTTTATTCCTATTTTAGCCATGAAATGTATTGATAAATTATTTTTTTTGAAGCACCCACACATCTTGTTGTGGACCGGAACGGCTTATAACACCCTGCTCGAATTTTTTTGTAAGCCATTTATCTTTCAGCAGATTTTCCATAAATTCTACCGGTTGAAAAGAGCTAAAAGTCCTATGCCCTTCCTTTGCACTTACCCGCTCCACAATTTCACCTTTTTTAAATTTTTCTTTTCCAAAAGGTGACAATTTGTATAAAAAAGCGAGACCTTGAGTTGTGATCAAAAGTAATCCGCCAGGTTTTATTATCCTGTATAATTCCCTTAGCCAGTTTTCATGATTTTTTTCAGACAAGTGAGTAAAAATAGATATTCCATATACTGCGGAAAAAAAATTTGCAGGATACTGCAGAGGAGGATTAATGGCGTTAGTATCAAAATGAACACCAATGATATTTTGATTGCACCAGTTAATGGTGAACTGGTTATAGTCTGTAGCATATATATTATTTTGATTACCCAATAAATGTGGCAGGTGCCTTACAATTCGTGCCGGACCACAACCCCATTCAAGTATTTTTTCGTATCCGGATCCTTCCAATTTCAATTCATTCAGAACCCATTTTGCTGTTTCCAGTCCGTCAAACCAATATTCTTTATAGTTCAACTTATAAGCCTCATAAAGCATATAAGCCGGAGGCAAAGGCATATGTGGGTTTTTTTGTAAAAAATCTTTATTACTTCTGCTGTAAAGGATTTTGTTATATAAGTAAAAACTTCGGTCAATTAGCTGCTCTAAGCCCAGTCGTCTTGAAAATGATAAAATATTTTTTTTAAACACTTTGCTATAATTATAAATAACAAAAGTCCCGATCAACCGGGACTTTATAAAAATAGTTTGCTGAATCTTCTATCTCATGAGGTACATTTTACCATACCCTTTATTGAAATACTTATCAGTATTTTCATTTTTGGCTTTGTATTTTTCCAGAGATTGTCCATTAAGATTTGTGATTACCCTGTACAGATATACACCATTCCCTAGTTTTTGCCCATATTGATCCGTGCCATCCCATTTATATTCTGTGATATTGCGGCCTATACGCAATGGCCCCAGTTCCTCTTTCATAATCTCCCGAACTATTTTACCGGTAACCGTTAGTATCTGTATTCTGAAGTTTTGCGGTACTTCGGCTCCCGTTATTGTAAACACAAACGCAGTTGAGGTAGTGAAAGGATTGGGATAATTAAGCATATTGGAAATCATTGCCTTGTTGATCACTTCAAAGCCTACCCTATATTCAATAGTACCAGCCTGGTTACTGCTTTTGTCTTTTCCTTTAACGATCAGTTCATAATAACCATCAGTTTGAAAATAAGGTTTGAAGTTTATAGTAGCAGCATTCCCCGAATTGGTTTGTGCGGGTATGAAACGTAAGGTATCATTGTTGAAATTATAATTCCTGATTATTCCATCAGGATCTTTGATCTGAATGGTAACTAATGATGTGTCATCCAATAACATCCACTTCGATTCATCTTTGAGTTTAATAACAATATCAGGTTTAGCGGACACGATATCACCATTTAATATGTGCTGGTTATCAAACGTTACATCTAAAATCGGGTGTAGTGTATCGCCTCTTACGAAGAAATCCTTATAAATAAAATTATTGAAGTGATATTGCTCCGGTTGATCATTGTCCGGATTCACTTCAACATATAATGAGCTGGCGCCCGACACAAGCCTGGTATCCACATGATGACGAATATGCAATGTATCATTCCCACTCAAAGGACGATGTTTCAGTACAGGTAAAACATTTGCAATATTGTTTCTGTCTGTCACTACCATTTTGACTTTTAAACTGTCAAATCCTATATTGGTTATATTCTTGAAAGCCATTTTAAATTCGATCGGCTCCCCGGCTTCAACCGTATCTTTCATACTGAAATAAATATTTGGTGCCACCACGCCTTCAGGAGCCGGAAGGTAAGTTACACGCCAGTTTTGCAATTGAAAAGGCGTGTAATTGACACTGTCAATGTTACGCATATGAAGCTGCAGGTAAGGATATACTTTATTATCTATTGCTGATAAGTCCACATTAGGTGTGCTATAACTAATACCTCTTAATAATGTATCAATACTGCCATTGTTTTTGATGCCAATGATATTGATTGTTGGATTGTCTGTAAGAGGTGCATCCAATGAACTGCCACTCCACATTAATTGCTTCCAACCTTTGGATGGTCCAATAACGGGAGAGGTAAGGTAGCCTACTGAATCAGGGGTGGTAATGTCCGCTGAAAGAGTCATTACATCATACATCCCTTCTGAAAAATTTGATACCGGCGTAAATCCGGTTGGACCTTTTTGGAAAACAAATCCAAACGCCATGGGATCCGTAAACAAATCAATATTGCTAAAACCAACATTTTTTAATTTATGATAAAGCGAATTGCCTGACCCGTAAAATGCAGTATCAGATTTCCATTCGTCAACAAAACCTGTGGTCTGATCAGCATTCATGATATTCCGAACAACTACATAGGACCCGTCAGGAATCCAATCCATGAAATCCATTGCATTTTTTCGAGTTTCTTTGGACAGATAACTATATTCAAAATTCCATAACCTGCTCGCAGCACAATAGCCACCACTGTTCATAAACCCGTTTGGATTTTCCAAAGGTTTAAAAGTTCTCGGATCAAAAACATTAAATATTAATGAATAGCCCACACAAGCACTGCGAATATATCTTTCACCATTTACACTTACAGTCAGGTCTCCTTCCTGTACAGTGGCTGCAAAGAATACACCATTACGAATTGTCAGGTTGTTTTGAATTGAATCAAAGCTCCATTGCCTCGATGCAGAGTCAAGGATTAACCGGTTATGACCTGATTTCAAATGTTGATAAAAATGAGATTGATTAAACCCGTTATCGTAGTTGTTCAGATATATAAAAGAAGCAGTATTCCAGTTATAATCACCGGAAGAAGGCACAACAGCCACCCTCCAATAATAAACAGTATTGTTGGTAAAATTTATACCGGGATTAAATTCCATTACACCCCCTGATGAAGTGAGGGTTTGGGAACTTAGTGGAGAAGAAAAAAGTTCTGTGGTATCTATCTCCATTTTATACTGCTTAGCTGTGCTAAATGGATTGGCGGTAGAGGCTATTAATTTGATATTGGGCTGGCCGACGATGCTTAAATTATATGGATATATCGGCCGTGCCTCATCCTCGTAGATAAAGATCTCTTTGCTGATTGTATTGTTATTTTCAAACAACTCGTCAACTACATTATCAGCATCAATAGTGACAATAAGTTTATTTTTTCCCTTGTCCTTGAGTGGATCGATAGGAATATTAATATTAATAGAATCGGCATACCGAATGCCTGGTAAGGTATCTCTAAAAACAACATTTATACTACCATTTGGAAGTTCCCGTTTTATTTCTACAACTATATTTTTATTTACTGCTTTTCCTATATTTAAAAATTTCGCTTTCAATTGAAATGCCTGGTCGGCAACCGAAACAAAGTTTGGTGATAGCTTTACTAAAGGTTCTTCTATAACATAATCGGGTTTAGAATGTGGATTCAAAGTAATGGCAGGATCGCCGTGATAAATTATTTCTTCATTTGATGCCCTGGCATAAAAATCTTCCTGCGAAGTATATGCATATGTTTGAATAATAGATGACTGTACTATTTCGCCAATACTTTTTCCATAATCCAGTACAGAGATCGATTTATACTGCCTTGTGTTGTAAATATCGAGGTAGCTGACAATGCCCAAATGACTGCTCGCCATAAAACCGATCATTCCTTTATCAGGGGCCAAAACAAACTTTTCAGACAATGTTTCGGTGGTTTGAAAACGTGCCGGGTTAAAATTGAAAAAATTACCCGCATTACATCCCAAAGCCACAAGCATTGGGTATTTTCCATAGTTTTTATATTGGTCCGGGTTATTTAAATTAAACTCAAGGGTGGTGGCAGAAGAATGACCATAATAAGTCATAAGCGTAATTCCCTCTTCGAACAACTTATCCAATGCTCCATTATTAACCTGTTCTATAGCAGAGGTTGAGGTCTTCGTAAACAAAGTGACATTGGCACCAAAAAAAGTATCCCTGATCACCTTTTCATAACGTTGCATATATTCCGTAAGCAGATCGCCCAGTTCACCGCTTGCTCCTACCATATGCACTACATTTTTCATCCATGCTTTATCTGCAATGAGTGGAGACATCAGTCGCTGATTTCCTTCATATTCTTTAACTTTTTTAAGATAAACTTCTACTTCCTGAGGTATAATAACAGATAACCTTCCTATTGATACTTTAGGAATTCCATCTCCTGGGTTGGTAGTTAACAATATATCCGATGCTGGCCAACCAAAAGTCGGTACAAGATTTAGTTTTTCCAGATCAGGATTAGCCTCGTTATTGCGCTGACTAGTATAATGTATACCTTTACCGATCAGAAATACTTGCCTCGGTACATTAGCAAAACGTTCTCTTGCATATCTGATAAAAGTGCGTAATGCAAGAGGATGCTTTTTTATTCCAAAACCAAACTGGTCAACCAAATCATCCGTAAGATAAATCCTGGCATTATAGCCTCCTCCATTTGCAGAACTTCTGTACAGGCGATACTCTTCAACAGGATTTACGCCACCCATACCATTGAATAATGCCGGATTGGAAATGATCAGGTAATCGCCTGCATTTGCAGACAATGAATAATTAATAAAATTTCGGCTGGTCAATCCACCAATAGCAGTAATATTTGAATTTTCCTGACTGACCAAAACCAATTGGCGTTGAATCAGCGAAGCGCCCAATAAAACCTTTAAAGTGCCCGGAGTGGAAGTGTTATCTGCTATATATCTTTTTCCATTGGTCAGGTCATAAAGAACAGGTGCATTACCGCCAAAATTAAACCCTGTAATCTCCAGATAATTACCACCAGCCGCTGCGGGCAACTCAAATTCGAAATTAGATGCTCCACCAAAATTGAACTGACGGGGATAGGTCAGTTTATACTGGTGAATGACCATGCGGTCGTTGCCGGGTCCACCTAGGCTACTTACCACCACATTGGCAGAGTTTGCTGCGATCAAGCTTGCAGTAACACTGGCTGTACCGCGTACCATATCAAAATAATCAATTGCGCTTCCTATAATAGAATCTCCATTAATATCTGCCCTGTATCGTCGGGCATGATTTGAATTGCCTGAAAGATTGATTGAGAAATTTGCAACCGGGCCGGCGCCATAGGTGAACAGGTTATTAAATGTAAAACTGTTGGTACCACTGGTTCCAATATCATTAGATGTCCAGCCCTCACCTTTGTCATAAGAAGATGAATACATGTATGTATTTTCTATTTCTACAGCATAGCCATTGTTGATTTTATTTTTAAAATAATTGCCAACAGTATACATAAAATAGGGCTCTGCGGGTAAGCTATTGCCGGATACATTATTCGTTGTAGGTGTTAACCTCAAATTTGCACCTGAAGTATTAGTCGTAAGGAAATAAGTAGCACTATCTGTCTGCAGGCTCCATTTATTATTTAATTGGTATTCCTTTCTCCTGTAAACCGCGGAGTCAGCACGGCCATCATTCATTTCACCCCAAAACTCAATATAATCACTGCCACCCAATGTGCCCAGAGGAACAGAAGTAAATATTGGAACCTGCACTCCATTGCGCCAAAGCTGAAACTGTTCAGCAGAAGCACTTCCCAGACCTGCGGAGGAAAGGATGGATTGGCCTATGCGGTATAAGCCGTTTTTACCTACTTTGAATTTATAATAGGTTTTACTATGATCAATCCATTCATTATTATATACCTGGGCTTTTACAAAAAAGCCTGACAATATAAATAAACAAAATAAAATTCTTTTCATGATGCGGTGGTTGGGTACGGTCAAATCAATTTTTTATTTTTTTCTTATTGTTTACAAGGTCTAATTGAAGAGAAAAAACATGTGTATAAAGCGCATTAGACTGATTGGCCAGGTTGATAAAAGCATAGTCAATTCTTACATTCTGCAACCGGAATCCGGCACCGGCACCAGGTTGATAAATCCAGGTTTGTTTTTGGTTGGTAGAATCGTCGTCATCAATAGTTTGCTGAAAATTTTTAATCCCCGCGCGGAGATAAAGCACATTATTAATGTTTGCTTCTATTCCCAACTTAGGGTCTACACTCACAATGTTAGAACTGATCACAGTGTTTCGTTGTCCATCAAAAGTGAAATCAAGATTTGCTTCAGCTAGCAGCGAGTTTTTTTTACTCAATTTAAAATTCCGGGCTGCTCCTGCTGTAAGACGGGGAGCTGTAAGTTCTGTAGACTTTAGGGGAATATCGTTTTCGGTTAGATATAAAACCTGTTTTTCTCTTTCTGTGAAATTAAATGACCATGAATTAAATGTAGTTGTAATGTCTTTACCCACTATTCCAAACTTCCATTTATTGGCAAATACCTGCATTCCTGCATCAACTCCAAACCCCCATGCTTTTGCGAATGTTCCTACATGACGATAAATAACTTTGGCGTTTACACCAAATTGAACATTTCTTTTTTCGCTCTGCTTTAATTTTTGGGCCAGGGAAAAAATAAAAGCATAGTCGGTTGCACTAAACTCGGTAACATTATCATAGTTCACATTGCCATCCGGGTCAACCAGAAAAAGTGTATTGGCTATTTGATCTACTCCAAATCGAATGGCAGTGATAGCTAAAGTCCTCTTATTATTGGACATAGGTAATGCTAAACTTGCATAATCATATTTACCTATTCCTGAAAAATATTCTGCATGCATTACGTTAAGGCTGGGATTATCTTTTACCCCCGTCAATCCTGCAGGGTTCCAATAACCTGCTGTACCATCATATACAGAGGCAACCTGCGCACTACCCATTGCCAGTCCGCGAGCCCCTACGCCAATGTTTAAAAATTCATTGGAATATTTACGAAATTGCGCCTGAGCTGAAATAGAAAAAAAGATAAAAACTGCAATTGCAGTCTGGTGAATTGTCATTCGGTTGATTTTCGGAAAGGCAATAGGAATTCGACATTTTTTCATAAGATTTGGCTGCAATAACAAAAATAATCTTTTCGCACTATAATCCTAAGTTTTAGCGCTTTAGTTCTCCGGTTAATTATACATATTATAGTTAAATTGATAGAAATAAGGTTGTATACAGCCTTACTTTTACGGTTTTAAAAGAAACATTGCATGAATTTGATCGAAGAATTACGTTGGCGGGGTTTGATTCATGATATTATGCCCGGTACTGAAGAGCAGTTAAATAAGGAAATGACAACCGGCTATGTCGGCTTTGACCCTACTGCCGATAGCCTTCACATTGGGAATCTGGTACCCATTATATTATTGATCCATTTGCAAAAAGCCGGACACAAACCGATTGCATTAATTGGTGGCGCTACAGGCATGGTAGGCGACCCTTCTGGTAAAAGCGAAGAAAGAAACCTGTTGACAGAAGATGCCCTTGAAAAAAATATTGAAGGAGTAAAAAAACAATTAAGCAGGTTTCTGGACTTTGATACTTCATTACCGAATGCTGCAGAGCTTTCAAATAATTACGATTGGTTTAGAAATATTTCATTCATTGAGTTTTTAAGAGATACAGGTAAGCACATCACTGTGAATTATATGATGGCAAAGGACAGTGTAAAAAACCGTATAGAGGGAGAAACAGGAATTAGTTATACAGAGTTTGCCTATCAAATGATGCAGGGTTATGACTTTTACTGGTTATTTAAGCATAAGAATTGCAAATTGCAAATGGGTGGCAGCGACCAATGGGGTAATATGACGACAGGCACTGAACTTATCAGGCGGAAAGCAGGTGGAGAAGCATTTGTATTTACAAATCCACTGATCACTAAAGCCGATGGCGGTAAGTTTGGAAAAACCGAACAAGGTAATATCTGGCTTGATCCCCTAAGAACCTCTCCTTATCAATTTTACCAATTCTGGTTAAACGCTGCAGATGCAGATGCAGAAAAATGGATTAAGCTATTTACATTCTTACCAAAAAATGAAATCGATAAGCTAATAGAAGAACATAAAATAAATGAAAGCCAGAGAACGCTGCAAAAGAAGCTTGCAGGAGAAGTTACCTTGCTTGTTTATGGAGAGGAAGGTGTTAAAAATGCTATGGAGACTACAGATAAGTTGTTCGCTCAACAAAATGCAGCTGTAGAAAGTTTATCTGTAGAAGATCTTGAAAATATGGACGGTATAGTTCGTATATCCTATGCTCAGGAAAAATTCATGAAAGGAATTGATGCGATAAGTTTCCTTGCAGAAACAACAATCTTTTCAAGTAAAGGAGAAGCCCGCAAAATGTTACAAAACGGGGGGATTAGTATTAACAGGAAAAAGATTGATGATATTGGATTTACAATTACGAATCGTTTATTGCTCCACAACAAATATTTGTTGGTACAAAAAGGAAAAAAAAATTATTATTTAATAAAATCGGAATAATTCATTCTACTTCCACCTGCTTTTTTATTAAAGCACCCTCCTGTGCCTCCATTAAAAACTTTCTCTCCTTCAGCAGGTAGCCATTGCCCTTTTCGCAAAAATGAACCTTCAGGTTTTCAATACTTATTGGGTTGCCATCTGGAATATCGGCGATATTGCTATGCATAATCTCATGGCCATCTATAATAATAACCAATCCACTTCCTATTGCTTCCATTTTATCTCCATCTGTTATGAGCATACCAGTATCTTCTCCCAAGCCAATGCCGATGGAGGAAGGATTAGCGGCTACTGCCTGCGCTAATCTGCCAAACCGTCCCCTTTTTTCAAAATGAGAATCTATGATCACATTGTCAATGAATCCTAGTCCGGTAGCGATTTTTACCTCTCCTTTAAAATGGGCTCTAGTAGCATTGCCTTCATAGATCATGGTTCTGCTCATGGCCATAGCGCCGGCGCTTGTACCTGCTACTACCAACTTGTCATTGAAGTACCGATCTTTCATGATGGCTAAAAAATCAGTACCGCCTAAGGTAGCTGAAAGGCGCATCTGATTTCCACCACTGAACATAACACCATCACATTTCCTGATGCGTTCAATAAACTCTTCATTTGTTGCATCATAACGGTTGCGGATATGCATCTCACCGATATTGGTACAGCCAATTTTTCCAAATGCATTCAGATAATTATTTCCCACTTCCTGCGGTATCATAGATGCCGTGGTGACCACCTCTATCCGGGCAGTACCGCCCCCGGTTTCATCTACAATACGGCGAAGAATACCGAGTTCAAAAAAATTAAGATTATTGCGGTGAATTTCTCCCTTTTCCAGGTCTGTTCCCTTGTCCTCAGCTCCTCCTACTGCTATAAGTTTTCCTTTGGGATGTTGCATCTATCAAACAATTGATAATCACAAATGTAACAGATTGAATTTGTTAGTCATATTGACTGATGAAAAAAGGATGTGAAAGTTGAAAGTTTATGCATAAAACGCAATGATCTTTTTATTGAAAACTCATATAGTTTTAGTAAACTTTTCTATTCCCTCGATCAGGAGGTCCAGTTGTGAAGTTGTCGTATATACATTTGGTGTGATGCGAACCCCTTTGATATTTTCCCATTCTATTGAAGTGGTATGTATACGATGATGGTTGAAAAGATAATCATGCAACTCACCGGGCTGCTTTCCATCTATTGCCACCAGGCCAATGGCACAACCCCACTTAGGTTTCATTGATGTGTGCAATTGTACTTTCGGATTATTCTTTACTTTTTCCATCCAATAATTTTTCAAATAGCAGAGCCTCTTTTCTTTTCGTTCTATCCCTATCATATTATGAAACTCTAAAGCCTTACCTATAGCCTGTTCAATGAAAAAGGGCCTGGTTCCTAAATGTTCGAACTTGCGTATATCATCTTTTAACGGTACATCAGCCCCAAAAAGTGGGTAAAGGTTTTTAATCTTATTTTTCCGCACATATAACATGCCACTGCCAATAGGCGCATACAACCACTTATGTAAACTGGTTGCAAAATAATCCGCATTTAACTCAGGTATTTTAAAATTGATGTGCGCAAAAGAATGTGCTCCATCCACTATTACTTCTATACCCCTGCTTTTAGCTTCATCTGCTATTTTACGCACGGGAATGATCTGGCCATTCCAGTTAATAATATGGGTCAGGTGTACCACTTTTGTATTAGGTGTAAATGCGGCCACATATTTCTTTATTATATAATTTTCATCTTCAGAAGGCAAATCCAGATTGATCCAGATCATTTTTATACCATCCCTTAGCTCACGTTGTTTCCAGGCGTTTACCATGTTGGGATAGTCCTGTTTAGCAGCTACAATTTCATCGCCTGCCTTTAATCGCAGTCCGAATATTACTGTCTCGAGGCCTTCTGAAGAATTTCGATTTATAGCAACTTCTTCAGCACTGCAACCCGCCAGGCTTGCAAGATTAGATCGTAATGTTTCCCGGCCCTGGTCCAAAATGCGCCACATATAATAACTGGGCGCTTCATTGCTGTAATCATAATATCTTTTCATAGCATCCTGCACTGTTTTCGGTGCAGGCGAAACCCCTCCGTTATTCAAATTAATGATAGCCGGAGACACCGTGAATGCCTGTTGAATATAATACCAGAACTCTTCTTCACTTGCCAACTCATCCGGTGACATATTATTTGTGTTTTTGACCACCCTTTGTAGATGGCGGCTCCATGCAGGTTGTACAAAAGAAGACAGGAAAGCTGTAGCCGAAGTAATTCCTGCGGCCTGCAGAAAAGAACGGCGGTTGAAAGCGGTCATTGCATTAAATGTTTAATTAAATATAGAAATACTAATGCTTAATTCACGGAAATTTAAATAGTCAAAGCCTGATGCTCGTTTTATGATTTCTGTTTGATGTTGATAATAAAATGCCTGAGGCAAAGTAAAATATTGTGTTTAACCACTGCTGTTAAAACATCTAAATAAAGTGTAAGTAAACAGCCCTAACTTTGCGGCTTCTAAAATTTTTCCATGAGTCTTTTTGAAGTACAGGCATCTGAATTTTGCCGTCGTCATATCGGTCCGGATGAAAACGAAACAGCCCAAATGCTGAGTGCAATCGGTGTAGGAACCATAGCTGATCTGGTGAACAGAACAGTACCCCAAAATATAAGAATGCAGGCACAATTAAATCTGCTGCCAGCAATGAGTGAGGATGAATATCTTCAGCATATAAAAGACATTTCACTTAAAAATAAAGTTTTCAAAAACTATATAGGCCAGGGCTATTATGATACCATAACACCGACTGTTATTTTACGCAATGTATTTGAAAACCCAGGTTGGTATACACAGTATACACCATACCAGGCAGAAATTTCCCAGGGCAGGTTAGAAAGCCTACTGAATTATCAGACTGTGGTGAGTGACCTCACAGGTTTACCTATTGCCAATGCTTCCTTGCTGGATGAAGCCACTGCTGCTGCCGAGGCGATGACAATGTTTTTCAATACTTTGAATAAAGCAGAACATGTTGCACGATCCCGGTTTTTTGTAGATGCACAGACATTCCCCCAAACAATTGATGTAGTGCTGACAAGGGCTTTGCCTGTGGGTATAGAAGTGATTATCGGTGATTATAAAACCGCACAACCGGATGATACATTTTTTGGTGCCCTCGTTCAGTATCCCAATGATAAAGGCTCAGTTGAAGATTATAGAAATTTTATAAATAAAATGCATGATGCAGGGGCTTATATAGTAATGGCTACGGATCTTCTTGCATTAACGCTGCTTACTTCTCCGGGGGAGCTGGGAGCTGATGCGGCCTGCGGTTCAGCTCAACGTTTTGGTGTGCCATTAGGATATGGCGGACCGCATGCTGCATTTTTCGCAGTGAAAGATGAATTCAAGCGCAGCATACCTGGCCGTATAATAGGTATAAGTGTTGACGCCCAGGGAAACCGTGCTTTAAGAATGGCGCTTCAAACCCGTGAGCAACATATAAAAAGAGAAAAAGCAACCTCAAATATTTGTACTGCCCAGGCATTGTTAGCCAACATGGCGGCTATGTATGCTGTGTATCATGGACCCGATGGTTTACGAAATATTGCCAAACGCGTAGCATTACTTACACAAAGCCTTGCTACTGCACTCGAAGAACGTGGGTATGAACTGGTTAACGACTATTTTTTTGATTCGGTTGTGGTTAAGGTAAATAATGTTTCTACTTTTCATGAAAAAGCAGAAAGACAGGGAATAAATTTCAGATATTACGATCAGGAACATATTGGTATTTCATTAGATGAAACTACTACTCCTTCTGATCTCTTTGATGTGATCAATTCTTTTGTAAATGATGTGGATCCGGTAGCTTATGAAATCCTTCATGAAGGATCCCTTGAAAACATCCCCACGGCTCTGACAAGAACTTCAGAATTTTTAACCCACCCTGTTTTCAATTCGCATCAAAGTGAAACAAAAATGATGCGTTACATCCGAATGCTTGAAAATAAAGATTTTTCCCTTGTTCAGGGAATGATCTCTTTGGGCAGCTGCACAATGAAGTTGAATGCCGCATCGGAAATGATTCCACTCAGTTGGTCGCACTGGAGTAAAATACATCCATTTGCACCACCTGAGCAGACTGAGGGTTATAATTTCATAGTAAAAGAATTAAGTAAATATTTATGTGAGATTACGAAGCTCGATGCCTGCAGTTTGCAGCCTAATAGTGGCGCCCAGGGCGAATATGCTGGTTTATTAGCAATAAAAGCATACCATGAGGCCAATACTCAAAGTCAACGAAACATAATGCTGATTCCTATTTCTGCCCATGGTACTAATCCGGCTTCTGCTGTGATGGTGGGAATGAAAGTAGTGGTGGTAAAAGCTTTGGATAATGGTTATATAGATGTTGAAGATTTAAAGGCCAAGGCTGCTCAATATGAATCCAACCTCGCGGGCATTATGATCACTTATCCATCTACTTATGGTGTTTATGAAGAAACAGTGACAGAGATCACAAACATTGTACACCTGCATGGTGGGCAGGTATATATGGATGGAGCCAACATGAATGCACAAGTGGGGCTTACTGCACCCGGATTAATAGGTGCTGATGTATGTCACCTCAACCTGCATAAAACCTTTGCGATACCTCATGGAGGAGGTGGCCCTGGAATGGGTCCTATTTGTGTGAAACAGCACCTCGCTAAGCATTTACCAGGTCATATAAGTATGCGCCAGTTGGCCGCGGGAGGAAAATTCAATGGCCAAATTATTGATTATACCAAAGAAACTGTCAGCATAACAAATACCCAGCAAGACAAGGAACTATCCCCTGATTCTACCATCAACGATAACGGAAGAGGAAACGCTGCTGTTTCTGCAGCTCCATATGGTTCTGCTTCTATACTTCTTATTTCCTATGCCTACATACGTATGCTTGGAGTAGAAGGTGTACGTAAGGCCACCGAATATGCCATTCTCAATGCCAACTACATGCTTGCACGGCTAAAAGATCAGTTTGACATTTTATATACGAATCATCATGGCGCTTGTGCACATGAATTCATTGTAGACCTCCGACCATTCAGGAAGAATGCAGAGATAGAAGTAGAGGATGTAGCCAAAAGACTTATAGACTATGGATTTCATGCACCAACGATGTCGTTCCCGGTTCCGGGCACCATTATGATAGAGCCTACGGAGAGTGAAGACAAAGGTGAACTAGATCGTTTTTGCGATGCTTTACTCAGTATTGGGCGTGAAATAGCATTAATAGAAAAAGGTACACTGGATAAGAAAGATAATCCCTTGAAAAATGCTCCTCACACACAATACCAGATTTGTAGCGATGACTGGAAAAAACTTTATACACGGGAAATGGCGGCTTTCCCTTTGAATTATATTAAGCTCAATAAATTTTGGCCTTCAGTTGCAAGAGTCAATAATACTTATGGAGACCGAAACCTTATTTGTGTTTGTCCTCCCACTGAGATGTATGCTGAGCAGGTTTAACACTAAGATCAGGAGCTTTAGATGTTTAAGTAATAATAGTACTTTTACTGTGTATAATTTTTAGTACCTTGACTTTCAATTCATTGGAAAGCAAATGGTAGTTTTCCTATTTGATACTGGCATAGTAAAAAATATCTTTGAAGCACAATAACCTCTGAAATTCACGTACTGCATCCGGGCTCAATGAAAAACACGAAACGTCCGCCCACCTGGAATTGCCGGTACAAAAATCCTTCAAAAGTCTATGATTAATCTTCTTTAATCCAAACCTTCGGGTCGGCATTGTTTTACCTAAAATAAAAACGATGTTGAAAAGAAAACTTTTGAAGTCAACCTGTTTATCCGCTTCTTTACTTTCCGTCAATCTTGCCTTTGCAGGTGATAAGGAAATAATTTCAATTGACACATCCGGAAAAAATTCATTGATTGAAATCAATGAAATTATAAAAGAAAATCACGGTCAGGATTTTACCGATTCATCTATTTCAATGGACTACACAGTTGTAAACAAATCAAATACCGAGGTACCAAAAGTGAAATTGAATATTAATGCAGCTAAGTTTATAAAGAATTATCATGAAGAAAATGACCAAACATTATTGAAGGTCAAAGAGAGCAGCGAACCATATTTTAAAATTATTAATGGTATACTTAATACTCATGGCTTACCAGTAGAATTGAAATACCTGGCTGTAGTGGAATCTAAATTAAAAAGAACAGCAATGTCACGTGCAGGTGCAGCAGGTCCGTGGCAACTTATGCCTGCCACTGCCAGATATTTAGGATTAAAAGTTAACGGTAAAACAGATGAACGAAAGAACTATCATAAAAGCACAACAGCGGCAGCAAAATACTTGAAAAGTTTGTATATTGAATACAGCGACTGGCTTCTTGTAATTGCTGCTTATAATGCAGGGCCAGGCACTATCAACAAAGCTATACGCAACAGCGGCAGTTCTAATTTCTGGAAATTACAATTCCATTTGCCGGCAGAAACCCGGAATCATGTTAAAAGATTTATTGGAGCACATTACTATTTTGAAAACGAAGGAAGTAAGACAACAGTCACCAAAGCCGAGCGGGAAGCGTATGAAAAAGCAATGGCTAAATATATCACTGAAACAGAAAAAAATAAGGAAGTAATACAACTTAGTATTCCTTTGACCTCCGGTAATTTGGATGAAAAAGGACTGGCAGATCTAACTGTAACCCAAAAACAAAAATAATTTTTATAACCAGGGACTAATATGAGAAAGATCTGCTTCAAAAAAGCGGATCCTATTATTATTTTTTGTTTCTTGATTTATCCCTTTTTGTTTTGCTTTTGCCAACAGGTGAATTATTATGCCTGTTGTCTGCTTTACTCTTTGTCTTTTTGGCAACAGGGCGGGTATTATCAAGTGGCTTGAGCCCTTTGATTACTAGTGTATCGGGTGATGTAGTTTTTGGTCCTTTGTTATTGCCGGTAATTTGCGGTTTTATCTGGTAGTTCATTCCTGGTGATTCATCCCGTTTCAAAACATTTTTTTTATTTCCGTCATGCGATGACGTGTTTATTCGCCTATTCCGGGATAAAGTTTTTTGTTCAGATTGAGATTGATTACCTGATGCCTGCTCTGCTTTTTCATTGAGACGACCAACCGCCAGGTAAGTCAGTTTATCATCCGCTGCATATTCTTCATCCAGCGTTTGCTGCAGCAAGGCAGCCACTTCTGTAAGATTCAGTTCGGAGGCATAAGCCCGGGCAGTGCCATAACCACAAATTTCATAATGCTCAATTTTTTGAGCACAGGCAATAATAGCCGCATCCATCACCTCTGGGTTCATATCTTCTCCCATTACTTTTTCACCCTCTTCTATGAGGCCTTTCATGCCTTTGCATACATGATTACGTTTGAAAAGACGTGATAATAAACCCTTTTTTCTTCAGCATCGGAACTATCCCCATTTCCATCATTCATTATATTCTGCACCTGTTCTACCCTGCCAAGTTGCGCTTCAGTGATGCGTAAGTGTTGAATTAAGGACTGTTTGAGCTCAGGATTCTTCGCTTTTTCTATCATCGCTGGCATAGCTTTTATAATCTGTTCTTCTGCCGAATGAAGATCCTGGATTTCATGTTTCAGTAGATCATTGAGGTCGTTCAGCTTTTCCATAACTATGCTTTTTTGTTGCTTAAAATATTGTAACAAAATTGTGCCGAACAGAATTTTTTATGAAAACATCGTTTGAAAAATTTAATTGCCCACTTAACTTACTAATGTTGAAGGAGCGTCGCCACAGGTGTTGAGCAAAGTGATGAAGATGATTACAAAAGATTATTCCACATTATTAGGATATCAGAATGTTTGGTGTACATTTGCATTGATAATATTCTCTCTCTTAGCAGACTAGATACTCTACATTCCGTAAAAGCTCATCCAGTCATAATTGACGAGTATATACCCTGACTCTACTTTGATAATCCATAGTATTAGTTATTTTTTATTACATAAAACCGAATTATCGTGTTATTTGAACAATTAGGCCTTATAGCGCCATTATTAAAAGCACTCAATGCAGAGGGCTACACAATTCCCACCCCTATTCAACAACAATCTATCCCTGTGGTATTGGAAGGCAAAGACCTGCTTGGTTGTGCCCAGACAGGAACGGGAAAAACAGCTGCTTTTGCGCTTCCCATTTTACAGATTTTGCAAAAACAAAAACATAATGGATACAAGCATATCCGCTCACTTATTTTAACACCCACCAGAGAACTTGCAGTACAGATTGATGAAAGCTTTGCTGCCTATGGAAAGTATACAGGCTTAAAGCATGATGTGATCTTCGGAGGTGTGTCTCAGCATACACAGACAATAGGTTTGCGCAATGGCACTGATATACTGGTAGCCACACCCGGACGTTTGCTCGACCTTATGAATCAGGGTTATATACACCTGGATCATTTAGAAATTTTTGTACTCGATGAGGCAGACCGTATGCTGGACATGGGTTTTATTAATGATGTAAAAAAGATCATCAGGGTATTGCCACAGAGAAAGCAAACATTATTCTTTTCTGCGACAATGCCGCCTGTTATTTCGGGACTGGCTGATTCGCTTTTGCACCAACCGGTAAGAGTGGAAGTAACGCCGGTTTCCTCAACGGCTGAAAAAGTAGAACAATCAGTATACTTTGTAAATAAAGGGGACAAACAATCATTGCTTAGTCATTTATTGAATACCGGTAACATAGGACGTGCACTTGTCTTTACACGTACCAAGCATGGTGCGGACCGTATCAGCAAAGAGCTCAATAAAGTAAGATTGAAAGCTGACGCCATTCATGGAAATAAAACCCAAACAGCACGTCAGCGGGCACTAAGTGATTTTAAAGCCGGTAAACTCAGGGTTTTGGTGGCTACCGATATTGCTGCCAGGGGAATAGATGTAGACGCACTTACACATGTCATCAACTTTGACCTTCCAAATGTGCCTGAAACATATGTACACCGGATAGGACGTACAGGCAGGGCAGGCAGCAGTGGCATTGCGCTTTCATTTTGCGATAGAGAAGAAAATGCTTACCTCAGAGATATTAAAAAGCTTACCGGACAAATAATACCGACTGTGGAAGATCATCCGTTTAAGACAATGTTTACAGAATCACCTTCCAAGAGATCATTTCAACAACACCACCCTGCGCAACATCGTAGTGGCACACATCAGGGAAGAGAAAAAATATGGTTTAGGTCTCGTAACATTCCAGCATAAAACTGATTTTAAAGTCAACTGCCATTTATTAATTTACCTTTGCAGATATGAATTCAGAAGATATTGAAAAATTTCTAGACAAAAAATTGGCGAATAATAACTATGTAAAGATCGATTTCAAAAAAAGAGATTCCATTTATGGTTTGTTTGTAAGAGATATTGACTATAAAGATCTTAAGACCAAAAACTTCTGGCGTATTGTTACCCGTCCGCATTTTGACGAGTATAACAAATCAAAAAATAATAACCTGGCAAAAATATTCTGCGGCATAGAATTTACACGTCTAACACCCTATACCGAGAGTTTTGATTAAAGTCGAAAACTGTTAAAAGATAAAAAGATAATTCATCCGGCCTTACCTTTAGTTGCAATCATTTGAGCTCTAAGCATTCTGTATCTGAAAAATAACATCAAACATTTATTTCTTATTTACCTCTGCTTTCTCAGATCATTTTTAATCAATCAATTCATTTATTATGAATCTTTATGTTTCCAATCTGGGTTTTAATGTAACAGAAGAAGACCTTAAAAATTTATTTGGACAGCACGGACAAGTCAGTTCCGCAAAAATTATTACAGACTATAACACAGGCCAGTCAAGAGGATTTGCATTTGTTGAAATGCCAAATGATGCGGAGGGACAAGCGGCAATGGGCCAGCTGGATAATAGCGCCATGAACGATCGTAATATTTCGGTTCAGGTAGCCCGTCCAAAGGAAGACAGACCGAAAAGAAATAATTATCCGGAAAGAGACGGCTATAAAAGATTTTAATTTATTTTCATTCCATAAAAGGGCTAATGGCCCTTTGTAATTCATTAAGTAAGATAATAAACATAAGATGAGTGTATATTTTTCTAAGGTTATCAAAACAGGTGACCGGAACAGGGAATTTAATTTCAGACAGGTGTCTTCCGGAGCCGATGAGCGCTATAGTGTAGACGTACCTGATGATAAAGGAAACAGGGTAACCTTCAGTATGTACCACAATGCCCAGAGTGGGTGGAAAACGGCTTCACAATCTTTACCCCTCTGGATACATAATGCTGAAACAGAATTGGGCAATGCTATCGAGGAAAATAAAAATGACGATGCTGAAAACAAAAAGAACAGCAAAATCCTCAACTTCTGATCTTCATTGTTTCTGGTGATAGGATGTACCGGCAACAACCTCAGTTGTCAGAGTTATTCCCATTTAATGTTTACGAAAAGCCCAAATCTTTCCTTGCCCTTGCAAGCACTTCGCGAAGCAATCTCATACCTAAGACAGAATCTTATATTTTGGGATTGTAATTCTCTTTCTTTAAGAATAAGATTGCTTCGTTCCTCACAATGATATCTATGGAATCAGAAAAATTATTCATAAATGGAGTCCTATGCTGCTATAACATGCTATTCATTGATTGCTGTTGGTATGTGCAATCTTAAAATTAATGAATACAGTTAAAAATTTTATCTCTTTCAATTAACTTCAGGTATTAAATTCCTTTTCGCTTTTAGCAAATCTTATAGCAGAATAAATGGGCACTGAAAATTATGTATTCCTAAATAAAGAATTTCTCCCTGCCGGTGAAGCAAAACTGCACATTACAGATCTGTCTATTCTGCGTGGTTATGGAATTTTTGATTTTTTAAAAACGATTGACAATATTCCTGTATTTCTGGAAGAGCATCTTTCCAGGTTTTCCAGGTCTGCCCAAAGGTTGGGATTAGCAATACCCTATGAAAAAGAAAAACTAAAAAGTATTATTGAACAACTTATAAATAAAAACGACATCCCTATTTCCGGCATACGTTTAACCCTCACAGGCGGTTATTCAACTGATGGATTTACCCCCTCCAAACCAAACCTGATTATCACACAGCAACCCCTCCAACTTCCCACTGAGGAAGCTGTTAACAGGGGTTTGAAATTGATCACTCATCCATACCAGCGCCAAATACCGCAGGCAAAAACATTGGATTACCTGACAGCAATATGGTTGCAACCTGTTTTAAAAGAAAAGGGAGCAGATGATATTTTATATCATACTAATGGAATCATCACCGAATGCCCGAGGGCTAATATTTTTTTCGTATTGAGAAACAATAAACTGATCACCCCCCATGATCATATTTTAGAAGGAATAACCCGTAATAAAATCTTAGCCTTAGCAGGAAAACACATCATTGAGCAAAAAAGTATAAGCCTTCCGGATTTAGAGGAAGTGCAGGAGGCATTCATTACAAGCACAACGAAGGGGGTATTTCCTGTGTTTAAAATTGATGGCAATAGAATTGGTGAAACTATAGGGCCTCTGACAAAGAAAATATATAATGCCTTGAATCAAATTATCAATAATTACATTCATTTGCCACTTTAACCTATATAGCAAACAGATTGTTTGAATGCAAACTGATTTACATCATTTGCTCATTGTATTTTCCAACATTGAATTTTTATTTGTCATTGGCAACCTCTTATCATCCACCCAGCGCTTGCGATAAGCATTGATTGCGGTTTCCCCTAAATTTTTAAGTAATTTATAATTCACAACAAACCCAACTATGGCACCAATGCCGGGAATCAGCTGTGCCATTTTTGCAAGATCAATAAAATCGCGATACTCCTGTTGAAAATTGCGCCAGTCAAATTGATGAATATCATCTGGTAGCTTTAGTTTTTGTTCATTCCAGTTTATCATTAGCGCATATACTTCTTTGCGACGTTGCTGACTGCTGAAGGTTAGCTGAAAAATATGAAGCAGGTAAATCCTTTCTTTGTAGTCTTTCACAGAATAGCCATATAATGCAGCTATATCAAAAAGCATTTTCATTTTCATTCCAATTAAAATAGGAAAATCAGCAAGAGCTAATAGAAACCCACCCGCACCGGTTAGTCCACCCTCAGCTGCTGCAGCATGTTTATAACTGTTGATCAGGCGTCGCACATTTCCTTCTGTTGCCTCCAGTGAAATGATAGATGCGGGTTCACGTGTTACATGTTCTGCTCCGAATAATACTCCACGTATCATTTGTTTTATAGCTACAGTAATGGCGTGATGAACTTTTTCCGGAATATAACTGTTGAATTTTGTTTGTACACTTTTTGACAGCTTATTCATAAAGGAAGGCCGGCGAATTATTTTACGCTCCCATAATTTCAATTCCTCCAGGGCCTTATATTCATATTGCATAACGACAAATATTACAGCAAAAACAAAGCCTCTTGCTAAGCAAGAGGCCATGGCGGGGTTTCAACAATATGAGATCTTGTAAATATCTTAAAATCCTCTGCGCCCACCAAGTACACGACCGAGTAAGCCGCCTGCTCCACCAAATCCTCGTCCACCTCCAAGCAGGCCACCTAATAATCCGCCACCATTTTCCGTAATGGGTGCTCTGAGATCTGCCGCCATAATATCAATAC